>Ga0228671_1000024_pt1 | contig 41454 bp, 37 predicted proteins | sample 89DmetaG_FD_183013 | JGI IMG/M metagenome (GOLD analysis project Ga0228671, IMG submission 183013) | Seawater microbial communities from Monterey Bay, California, United States - 89D | ecosystem: Environmental > Aquatic > Marine > Coastal | place: USA: California | collected 2016-11-05 | reverse complement strand
CGTTTTCAATGATAAGAATTTCGTTAGATACTGATGCAGTTCCAGAATTCACTTTTATTTCAACAACATCTGCAGAACCCTTTGTAAAGTATAAAAAAGGCATTCCAATACCAGAAGTTGAACTTAAATTATGAGTCCCATCATTCCAGTTCATAGTTACTGTCCAGTCTGAATGATCTGATACAGTTGTTTTAGTTGAGTTTAATCCTGAAAGACCAACTTCAATGGGAGATGAATCACCAATAACACCCCAAGGAATATGAGTAACAATAAGTCCATCATTTTTGGTTTTCATAGTCATGGGATAATTGAATAAATTATCGGCATGATTTTCTTTAATCAATTTAGACCACCAATCATTTGTTGGAACGGGTTTATTGAGTGCATTACCACTTATTTGTGGGGTGCCACTTGGATATCCATTTCTGCCAGCACTATCTGTGCCCGGAAAAGAATTGGTATAACTTCCGCTTCCAACAGCTGTAATTTGAGAATTACTTTCAATGGCATAAAAACAAAATATTAGAATTAAGATGTTAATAAGATAATTAGTATTGGATTTCATTTAACTTGTTTTAAGTTCTCAAAATTAATAGAATAATAATCTAATATTTATTTTTCGACCAATACAAAAACCAAACAAACGACCTAATTCCCTATAAATTTAAGGCCATACTTCTTAAAATGAAGGACACTCAGAATATTAATTTAAAAAAAAATCATCGACAGAATTGCCGATGAATTTTTATTATTAAGCTGATATTATTTTTATTTTTTTAAAACTTCTTTTACAGCTTTTATTACATCTTTACTATTTGGAATCCATGCTTCAAGTAAAACTGGAGAATATGGAGCTGGTGTATCAGCTGTAGTAATCCTTTTAATAGGAGCATCTAAGTAATCGAATGCTTCATCTTGAATTCTGTAAGTTATTTCAGTAGAAACACTACCAAAAGGCCAAGCTTCCTCTAAAATTAGTAAACGATTTGTTTTCTTAACAGACTCTATGATAGTATTGTGATCTAGAGGGCGAACAGTCCTTAAATCAATAACTTCTACAGAAATCCCTTCTTTTATTAATTCATCTGCAGCTTTGTAAGCTTCTTTTATTATTTTTCCAAATGATACAATTGTGATGTCTGTTCCATTTCTTTTTATATCTGCAACTCCTATAGGAATGATATATTCACCTTCTGGAATTTCCATTTTATCACCATACATTTGCTCAGATTCCATAAAAATAACTGGATCGTCGTCACGAATTGCAGCTTTTAATAATCCTTTGGCATCATATGGGTTTGATGGAACAATTACTTTTAATCCTGGAGTATTAGCAAACCAATTTTCAAATGCTTGAGAGTGAGTTGCACCAAGTTGACCTGCAGAACCTGTAGGCCCTCTAAATACGATCGGGCAATTAAATTGACCAGCAGACATTTGTCTAATTTTTGCTGCATTGTTAATAATTTGGTCAATTCCAACCAGTGAAAAATTAAAGGTCATATATTCTACGATAGGTCTATTTCCATTCATTGCAGAACCAACAGCAATTCCTCCAAAACCAAGTTCAGCGATAGGAGCATCTATAACTCTTTTTTCACCAAACTCATCTAGCATTCCTTTACTAGCTTTGTAAGCACCATTATATTCTGCTACTTCTTCTCCTATTAAATATACGCTTTCATCTGAGCGCATTTCTTCACTCATGGCTTCGCAAATAGCTTCTCTAAATTGAACTGTTTTCATGTATTATTTAGTTGTTGTTTATTTTGATGCACAAAATTAAGCATTTTTACATAAAATTTATGCTTAAATGCCACATTAGTAAAACTTATTGAATTCTTAAAAATCATTAAAAATACTTTGTCTTTTATTAATTTCAAATCCTTTAATTTTAGAAATATCTAAAATACTGTGAAAAAGAAAATCTGTACTAAATTTTTGATGTCGATTATTTAAAAGATTATTAACGATTTCAGGATTATTGATTTTAAAACTTTCCGAATACCAAACCAACATTGCAGGATTTTCTGAGGCTGTGTTTTTTTGGGCATGAAACCACTGCCCATTTTCGCCTAAAATTTCTCCATGATCAGAAAGGTAAATTAGTAATGTTTCTTTTGAAGATTTTTTTAACTTTTCAATTAGTGAATTTAGAAAATAATCTAAATAGAGGATTGTATTGTCATAGGAATTTATAAGTTGCTCTTCAGATAAAGCCCCAACATATTTACTATTTGTAATAGGTGTGAATTTTTCAAATTCTTTTGTGTATTTATTATTGTAGTACCAATGACTCCCAATCATGTGAATAGTAGATATTCTATTTTTATGATTTATAATATTAAGATTAAATTTATCTAATAAAGCTAAATCTTTCTTTTTTTTGAAACTTAAAACAGAATGAAACGGATCTATAATTGTCACTTTTTTATTTGTATTTATAATTCCTTCGTAGCTTTTTTCTATCGTTTGATTACCTATCCATTCTGTGTAAAAATCAGCTTTATTTAAGATGGAGTATAAACTAAAAAATGATGTTATTGAATTATTAGTAACAGATTTGTTTGTTAAAATTTGAGGAACACTTACAGCTGTGTAAGTTAAAGGAGTAAAAATATTTTTAAAACTTACTATGTTATTTTGCCCAGATAGTAAAGGAGTTGTTTCTCGATGATATCCGTTAATAGATATGTGATCTGCTCTAACAGATTCTCCCAAAACAAAAATAATATTTAGGTTTTCTTTATCTGTAGATACATTATCTTCAGGGGTTATTAGTTGCATTTTGGGCTTTTCTAAATATTTTTTCACAGCAACAAAACTGTTGTAGGGTAACCTTCTTTTTAAAACTCCAAAACGATGATTTTCAGCAATAAAATAACATAAAATAGCAATAATGGCTATTATAAAAAGAGGAGATTTTATGTTGTTTTGTTTAAGTTTTTGATACTTTTTCATTAAGAAAAGTGAAACAACAAAGGCGGAAATCAAATAAAATCCAAACGGAACACTCAGTGTATCCACAGCTATATCAAACTTTGTTTCTAAAATTGCTTGAATAATACTTGATTCAACTGTGATATCTTGGGTATAAACCCAAAAAGCTAACGCGGATAAAATAGTAAATAAGATAGGAAAAGTTAATCTAAAGAACGTTTTAAAAAGACTATAAACATATAAAAATCCGAAAAGCGTAAATTGTAAAACTAAAAAATGAATTATATAGACAAAAGCTCCTTTATAACCCCCATAAGGAATATGAAAATAAGACGAAAGACTAATAAAGAGAGCTACGATTACATTTAATAGTGCATGAAAACTTATTTCTTGCTTATATTTTTTTATTTTTTCCATTTAAAATGGGAATATATTTATTGATAAGAATAAGTATTGGAAATAAAATAATGAGTTGCCCAAGAGTTAAAATTACTTTTTCAAATTCTGTGAATTCAAAAATAGATAATCCTAAAATAAGAAATAGAAAAAGTTTGATAAAACTCAAAGCTCTGGCTTGCACAGCCAAAATAGGTATGGTGTTTTTGCCAAAATAAACTAAAGATTTTATAAGCAAAAAATTTTTAAATAAATACCCCCAGAAAAGAAACCCAACAATACTATTTAATAGAAATAAAATTTCGTTGCCGTAAGTAGACCTATACATGTCTATTTTTTGCATCAGGAATAGAGATACTGCTAGATGTATGACTCCTAAAATTAATAAAGAGAAAACATCTTTTTTCTTATTGGATTTAATAAAATCTTTTGCATAAAAACCAAAGCTGTAAAAGAAAAGAGAAACTAGTGCGACATCTAAACTCCAAAATAAATACACTTTAGAAAAGTTGGCAATTAAAAAACCTAAAACAATACTCATTATTAAGACAGAATAATGTAAAAACTTATTCTTAATCTTTAAAATAAGACCAAATAAAAGAAAAGTTAAAAATATTGTTGGTAAAAACCACATAGGTATTCCCCAATTCATGTAGTTAATGTCTCCTTGGGCAAAGAAAATTCCAATAAAGTTTTTTGTAATGGATAAATCTAAATTTGCTGACTCTCCAAATTTTCGACCAATAAATAACCAGAACCCAAATAAAATAAAGCTCCACAAAAAATAAGGAAGTAAAATTTGCCGAACTCTTTTTTTAATAGTGGAAACATTTATATTTTTTGGATGAAATATTCCAGCAATAATAAAAAATAAAGGCATATGAAAACTATATATATACTCTTCTAGAACTGGGAAATTATGCCCATATACCATTAAAATAATACCAAAACCTTTTAACTGGTCTAACCAAGCAATTCTTTTATTTGTATTTTTTTGTGCTAAAAGCAACTTATAATTTTATGAAATGATTGAAAAAAACAATATTAAACATAATTAATGTAATTACAATCTATTTCGTGTTTTGTTAAATAAATTAAAATTTACTATGCATGCATAGTATTTTAATTTTTTGTAGTATCTTCGTATCATCAAAATCAAAATAAAATTTAAATGAAAATATTAGTATGTATTAGTCATGTTCCTGATACCACTTCAAAAATTAATTTTACTGATAATGATACAATCTTTGACACCAATGGTGTTCAATTTGTAATCAATCCGTATGATGAATTTGTCTTAACAAGAGCCATGTGGTTTAAAGAAAAACAAGGAGCTACAGTAACTGTTATAAATGTTGGTTCTTCCTCAACTGAGTCAACATTAAGAAAAGCATTAGCCATAGGAGCAGACAATGCTATTAGAATTAATGCAGACCCTAAAGATGGAATGTCTGTAGCCAAAGAAATTTCAGTAGTTGCCAAAGAGGGAGGGTATGATTTAATTTTAGCAGGTAAAGAGTCCAGTGATTACAACGGACAAATGGTTCCAGGTATGTTGGCCGCTCTATTGGACTATAATTTTATAAATGGTTGTGTTCAAATGGATGTAGAGGGAACTAGTGTAACGGCTACAAGAGAAATTGATGGAGGGAGTGAATCTTTGCAAACAAATTTACCATTAGTAGTTGGTGGGCAAAAAGGAATTGTTGAAGAGTCTGATTTACGTATTCCAAATATGAGAGGTATTATGATGGCTCGAAAAAAACCATTAAATGTTCTAGAGTCTATAAATTCTGAAAATGCTACAAATTCAGTATCCTTTGAAAAACCAGCACCTAAAGGAGCTGTGAAACTTGTAGATGCTGAAAATATTGATGAATTAATTAATTTATTACACAACGAAGCAAAAGTAATTTAATCATAAGAAAAAAAAGAAATATGTCAGTTTTAGTATACGCAAGTTCTTCAGACGGAAAATTCAAGAAATCAGCATTCGAAGTTGTTTCTTATGGAAAAAAAGTTGCCGAAGAATTAGGAACCAATATCATTGCATTAACTATTAATGCAGCTGATGTTACAGAATTGCAAAATTACGGTGCAGATACAATTGTAACTGTAAACAATGCAACACTAAACGATTTTAATGCAAAAGAATATGCATCTGTTATTCAACAAGTTGCTGAGTCAAAAGGGTCTAAAGTTATAGTTATAGATTCTAGTATTGATGGATTATATGTTGGTCCATTAGTTTCGGTGGCATTAAATGCTGGGTATACATCTAATGTTGTAGATGCTCCTAGTTCTACAAATCCTTTTGTAGTAAAAAGAAAAGCTTTCTCTAACAAAGGATTTAATAATACAGAAATTACAACAGAAAATAAAGTAATAGGTTTAGCCAAAAATTCATTTGGAATTCATGAAAATCCAGTTAGTGCATCAGTTGAAAATTTTGAAGCTGAAGTTGCTGAACCTGGAGTTAAATCCTCAAGTATCGATAAAGCAATAGGAAAAGTAACTATTGCAGATGCAGATGTAGTAGTTTCTGCTGGTAGAGGTTTAAAAGGTCCAGAAAATTGGGGAATGGTTGAAGAGTTAGCCGATGTTTTAGGTGCTGCAACTGCATGTTCCAAACCAGTCTCTGATTTAGGATGGAGACCACACGGAGAACATGTTGGGCAAACCGGGAAACCCGTTGCTACTAACTTGTATATTGCTATCGGTATATCAGGAGCAATTCAGCATTTAGCTGGAATCAATGCCTCAAAAGTAAAAGTTGTTATCAATACAGACCCAGAAGCACCATTTTTTAAAGCTGCTGATTACGGGATTGTAGGAGATGCTTTTGATGTGGTTCCGCAATTAATTTCTAAACTCAAAGATTTTAAAGCACAAAACTCATAATTTTTAGTAAATTGTGCCCAAGTAGGGGCTGTCTAATTTTGGGGAGTTTCCAAAATTAGACAGCTTTTTTATTTATATAAATTCATGAGTTTAATAAAATTAACGATAAAGGGTATTTCTTACAGTCAAACTCAGAGTGGAGCTTATGCTTTGGTATTGAGTGAAATAGAAGGTAAACGAACCCTGCCTATCATAATAGGAGCTTTTGAAGCTCAATCCATTGCAATCGCATTAGAAAAAGAAATTAGACCTCCAAGACCTCTTACCCACGACTTATTTAAAACTTTTTCTGAAAGATTTCATATTAGTGTAAAACAAATTATAATTCACAAATTAGTTGACGGAATCTTTTTCTCTAGCTTAGTTTGTGAAAGAGATGGTGTAGAGGAAATTATAGACACTAGAACCTCAGATGCTATAGCCATTGCTATTCGTTTTTTGGCTCCAATTTACACCTACGAAAATATACTTGATAAGGCAGGTATTTATTTAAAAGTAGAAGAAGAGATATCTATAAAAGAAATCCTAGAACCTGAGACAATTCATGTAAATTTAGAAGAAACAGATTCCACTAAACATTCATCTGATTTTTCAGCTTTTACCATAAAAGAACTTCAACAACAATTAAATGATGCTGTTTCAAATGAAGATTATGAAACTGCAGCAAAAGTTAGAGATGAAATTAGTAAACGATCATAAATTATGAAACAATATATTTGTTATATTCTATTTTTTTTATCAGCAATCACGGTTGCTCAAACACTTGAAAAAGAATGGAAATTTGAATCAATAAAAAATAATAATGGAATTTCTATTGTAGATATTAATTCAAATGATTCTTTCAAATTAGCAGATGGAAAATTCACATATTCATTAGTTTCAAAAGATAGTTTGGTCGCTAAGGGAACCTATACATCCCAAAATAATCTTTTAACCCTTAATTATTCTTCTCCAAAAGACACTGTTCGTAGTTATAAAATTGTTGAGGTTACAGATTCTATTTTAACCTTATCTGAAAATGAAACCCTATACTCTTTTAGTACATTAAATAAAACCAACGAAATAACAGTGATTGAAACTGAAAATAAGATACTTCCAAGTCAAGGGTTTTCTATGAGTAGTTTATGGAGAGGTGTACTTGGAATGTTAGTATTATTAATTATTTCATTCTTATTTAGTGCCAATAGAAGAGCTGTTGATTGGAGAAAAGTTGGAATTGGTTTATCTATTCAACTAATTATTGCTGTGGGAGTTTTAAAAGTAAACTTCATTCAATCAATATTTAATTTCATAGGAAGTATTTTTATAGAAATATTAGAATATACTAAAGCAGGTAGTGAGTTTTTATTTGCAGGTATGATTAACGATATGGATAAGTTTGGTTATATTTTTGCATTTCAAGTATTACCAACTATTATCTTTTTTTCTGCCTTAACTTCTTTATTATTTTATCTTGGAGTAATTCAGTGGCTAGTTAAAATTTTAGCAAAAATTTTATCAAAATTTTTAGGAATTTCAGGAATGGAAAGTTTATCGGTAGCTGGTAATATTTTTCTAGGACAGACTGAAGCACCTCTTTTAATTAAAGCCTACTTAGAAAAAATGAATAAGTCTGAAATGTTGTTGGTAATGGTAGGTGGAATGGCTACTGTTGCTGGTGCTGTTTTAGCAGCCTATATTGGATTTTTAGGTGGTGGTGATAAAGCATTAGAATTAGTTTTTGCAAAGCATTTATTGGCAGCTTCAGTAATGGCAGCACCTGGAGCCATTGTGATTTCAAAAATTTTATATCCACAAACTCAAAAGGTAAATACAGATGTAACAGTTTCCCAAGATAAAATAGGGTCAAATATTTTAGATGCCATTGCAAATGGAACTACTGAGGGGTTAAAATTAGCGGTTAATGTTGGAGCAATGTTATTAGTTTTTGTTGCAGTAATTGCTATGCTTAACGGAGTTCTTGGTTTTTTTGGAAGTTTTGATGGAGTTGAATATATAGGATGGGAAATTACTTCGTTAAATGAAATCATAGCAAATAATACTTTATATGCAGGACTTTCAATTGAATTTATTCTTGGATATGCTTTTGCACCTTTAATGTGGTTAGTTGGTGTTGCTAGTGAAGATATGACGCTTATGGGTCAGCTTTTGGGAATTAAATTAGCTGCGAGTGAATTCATAGGATATATTCAATTAGCAGAGCTTAAAAATGTTGCAAATACAATACATCTTACTCATAACAAATCAGTAATTATGGCCACTTACATGTTGTGTGGTTTTGCAAATTTTGCATCAATTGGTATACAAATCGGAGGGATAGGTTCTTTAGCACCAGGACAAAGAAAAGTATTATCTGAATTTGGAATGAAAGCTTTAATAGGAGGAACTATTGCTTCTTTGATGTCTGCAACCATTGCTGGAATGATTATAGGATAATCTATAAACAAATCGTTGATAACTTTATCACATTAAATGAAGCTTTAATTCAATAAAATTCAAGCTTTATTTATTTTTGGTATACGAAGAAATGAATCAATTATGAAGCAATACCATGACTTAGTAAAACACGTTTTAGAAAACGGAAACGAAAAATCAGATAGAACGGGCACAGGTACAAAAAGTGTTTTTGGATATCAAATGCGATTTGATTTAAGTGAAGGTTTTCCAATGGTTACTACAAAAAAACTACACTTAAAATCAATTGTTCATGAATTATTGTGGTTTATAAAAGGTGACACAAATGTCAAATATCTTCAAGATAATGGTGTGAGAATTTGGAATGAGTGGGCAGATCAAAACGGAGATTTAGGACCGGTTTATGGCCATCAATGGCGAAACTGGAATAGTGATGATATAGATCAGTTAAAAGAAGTTATTAAAACTTTAAAAAATAATCCAGATAGTAGAAGAATGTTAATCTCTGCCTGGAATCCAAGTGTTTTACCAGATAATTCTGTTTCGTTTTCTGAAAATGTAGCCAATGGAAAAGCAGCTTTACCTCCATGTCATGCATTTTTTCAATTTTATGTATCTAATGGAAAACTATCATGTCAGCTCTACCAAAGAAGTGCAGACATCTTTTTAGGGGTTCCTTTCAATATTGCTTCTTACGCATTATTTACAATGATGATGGCACAAGTATGTGGTTATGAAGCAGGAGAGTTTATTCATACATTTGGTGACGCACATATATACAGCAATCATTATGATCAACTAGAACTCCAGTTATCTAGAGAAGCTAGAGCATTACCCACAATGAAAATAAACCCAGAAATCAATAGTATTTTTGATTTTACTTTTGATGATTTTGAGCTGTTAAATTACAATCCACATCCACACATTAAAGGTGCTGTAGCCATATAATTCTTTATGATAACAATAATTGCTGCCATAGGATTAAATAATGAATTAGGTAAAGACAATGATTTAATTTGGCATTTACCTGCTGATTTAAAGCGTTTTAAAAAAGTAACTACAGGTCATGCAATTATTATGGGTAGAAATACCTTTGAATCTATTGGAAAACCTCTGCCAAATAGAAGATCTATAATAATTACTAGAAACACTTCGTATAAGATTGAAGGTTGTGAGGTTGTTCATAGTCTTGAAGATGCTATTAAATTAATTCAAGATCAAGAACATGCTTTCATTATTGGAGGAGCACAAATATATAATGAATCTATAAATAAAAACTTGGTAGATCAATTAGACATTACTGAAGTACATCAAAATTTTGATGCAGATGTTTTTTTTCCTGCTATAGATGACTCAATTTGGAAAGAAGTTTCTAGAGCGTCATTTTCTTCAGATGAAAAAAATAAATACAATTATAGTTTTGTAACCTACAAGAAGCTCACCTAGATTATTTTCGCCTTGATCCCTGATCTAGACGTATGTTATATTTTTGTTCTGCAAATTGAAAGTAATTGAATAATTTATAATTTACCTCTAAACCATATTCTACTTGAGGGTTATATTCAATTACGTTTTCATATATAGAGGGGTCAAATCTCGATGGGTTTGATGCTCTCATATTCCAGTTAGCCACATAAATTGTATTCTTGTTTTCCAAAAATTTCAGTGAATAATAATTCTTTGGTTTTGCGATACTATTTAAATAAAGTGTAAATCCAATATCTATAATTATAATTTCATATTCTAAGCTTTTATTAGAGATAACTACTGGTTTTTCTTTCTCTTTTATTTTATTATTTATGTTGGAAAAACTGCAATTGGCCATGAATAAACTCAAAAAACAAAATCCTAAAAATTGAAATAAATTCTTCATAATTATAAATATCCATAAATTTCATAAAAAATTCTTGAAGTAAGAATCTTTTTTAAAATTTTAATTTTATGAAGGGATAAAGTATCTTTAGAAAAAATACCAATAACAATGAGAACAATAGTTTCAATTATACTTTTTTTAAGTATTCAAATCAGTTTTGCACAAATAGTTTCAGAAAAAGAGAGAGCCATTCTTAAAGATGAGTTATTAGAGGATAGATTTGAAAACTTGTTGCCTCAATTAATGGATAATGCGAATCTAGATATGTGGTTGCTCATTTCAAGAGAATATAATGAAGATCCTGTATTAAAAACTATGTTACCTGCTAGATGGTTAAATGCTCGAAGAAGGACTATGATTCTTTTTTATAGAGATAAAGAACAAAATACTATAGAACGAATTGCTGTTGCCAGATATGATATTGGGAAAAGTATAAAATCTGCTTGGAATAAAGAAGAAGAACCCAATCAATGGAAAGCATTATCTGACATTATAGCAAAAAGAAATCCAGCTAAAATTGGGATTAATTATTCAAAGCATTTTGCGCTTGCAGACGGACTAGTTAAAACAGATTATGAAGAATTAGTTGAAAATTTACCAGATTCTTTGGTGTCAAAATTAGTTTCAGCAGAAAAACTAGCTATTGCTTGGTTAGAAACAAGAACAGCGAAAGAAATGAAGCTATTTAAAAAGTTGGTAAAAACAACTCATGATATTATTGATAATGCTTTTTCAGAAAAAGTTATCATTCCGGGAAAAACTACCACAGAGGATGTGGTTTGGTTTCTCAGACAAACTGTTACAGATATGGGGCTAGAGACCTGGTTTCATCCTACAATAGATATACAAAGAACCAATCAAAAACTTCAATCACATATTTATTCATTTACCAAAGGTGATAAAGAAAAAATCATTCAAAAAGGAGATTTATTACATTGTGATTTTGGGATTACATATATTGGCTTAAATACAGATTGTCAGCAACATGCTTATGTGTTAAAAGATAATGAAACAGCTGTGCCTGAGTTTTTAGCCGAAGCATATAAAAAAGGAAATCGGTTACAAGATATTTTAACCTCTACCATGAAGGAAGGAAAAACAGGGAATGAAATTCTTTTAAGTTCATTGTCATCAGCAAAAAATGAAGGATTACGCCCCTCCATTTACACACATCCACTTGGAAAATACGGGCATAGTGCAGGAACAACAATAGGAATGTGGGATTCTCAACAGGGAGTTCCTTTCAAAGGCGATTATTCTTTACATAAAAATACAGTTTACGCTATTGAATTGAATGTGACAGTTACAATTCCTGAATGGCAAAAAGATATTAGAATTATGTTAGAGGAGGCAGGGTTTTATGGAGATAATTTCTTTGAATATGTGAATGAAAGACAAACAGAAATTAAACCAATTAAAGTGAATTAATGTTTGGAATTTCAAGTGTTGATCGATTAAAAATTCTTAGTATTTTTAATCGTAGAATTGGATTATTATTCCTGTTTGTAGTTGCTTTATATTTTGATGGAAAAAGTTTTGCATCCATCTACCCAAATGCACAAACAATTACAAATATTTTTATGTTAATCGCTTTTCTCTTATTGTATAAGAGATCTGTTAAGCGAACTAGACAATTAATGATTTATGCTGTAATTATTGGTTTTATAGGTGAGTACTTGTTTTCTATAGTATTAAATATGTATACCTATAGATTATCTAACCTTCCATTTTATATTCCTTTTGGACATGCAGCTGTGTATGCTAGAACTTATACTTTTTCCAAAGCATCTGTTGTTAGGAAGCATCAAAAAAAAATCGTGGGATTAATGACATTAGTTATTTCATTATTTGCCCTGTTTTACCTTGTCGTCTTTAATGATGTTTTTGGTTTTATAATGACAATTTTTGTTTTTTTAATTTTAATTAAAAGGCCAAAAGATCAATTATTTTTTTTAACAATGTATATCGTTGTTGCAGTATTAGAAATAGGAGGTACTGCTTATGAAGTTTGGTCATGGCCAGATACAGCCTTTGGTTTTTTTCCACTATTAAAAAGCCATAATCCACCAAGTGGTATTAGTCTTTTTTATTTTTTACTAGATGTGGGCTGTTTTGTACTCTACACTCAAATTAACAGAAAGGCATGGAAAAGAGTAAAAAGAATTAGAGGACTAATGAAGTCATTATAATAAATAGGCAGTAACAAGTCTTAGACCTACAAAAATGATTATCGCTATTGTACCATATAAAGCAACTTTTATGGCTGCATTTTTGTAATAAACTTCATGGTTTTTTGCATCTTTTCTGTAAGAAATTACCATAAAAATAATAAAAGAAATGATAAAAATAATAGCAAAAATGATCCGACCTTTAGTAAACATAAATTATGTATTTTTAACAAAATTACGAATTAAATGAAAACTGCAATTGTTTTTGGCGCAACATCTGGTATTGGAAAAGAAATTTCTAAACTTTTACTCAAAGATGGATATAAAGTAGCTATTACTGGAAGAAGACTAGACAAGTTAGAGGCGCTTAAAAAACAATATTCTAAGCAAGTATATGTTGCTCAAAATGACATTCAAAAAGTAGATGAAGTAGAAAATGTGTTTAATCAAATTGTTAAAGAGTTTACAACAATAGATCTTATCATTCAATCCTCTGGTGTTGGACACATTAATCCAACTTTGGCTTGGGATAAAGAGGAAGAAACCATCTATACCAATGTGGTAGGTGTTACCAAGTTGTATGATTTATCATTTAATTTATTCAGAAACCAAGGATTTGGTCATTTGGTAGGGATTACCTCCATAGCTTCCATAAGAGGAAATAGAGGTGCACCAGCCTATTTTTCATCAAAGGCTTATCAAAAAGCATATTTAGAGAGTCTGTATATGAAAACAAAAACAATCAAATCAAATAAAGTTTTTATTACTGATGTTCGTCCTGGATTTGTTGATACTGCAATGGCATTAGGAGATGGAATTTTTTGGATGGTTCCTCTAGATAAGGCTGTGAAACAGATTTATAAAGCAATTAAAAACAAAAAAAGAGTGGTTTATATTTCTAAACGCTGGAAATTGATTGCTCTAGTTTTAAAAATAGCTCCAGCCAGTCTTCTTAAAAAAATGATTTAAATAACACTTATAATAAATATGAAAAAATACACAGACGCCGTTCACGAATTCCACTCAGCATTTAAGCTTGGGATTAAAAATGAACCAACAGCAGACCTTGGAGAAGCAAAAAATTTACTTCGTTTTAATTTGATGAAAGAAGAAAATGAAGAATATCTTGAAGCGGCTAATACAAATGATTTAGTGGAGGTTGCAGATGCTTTAGGAGATATGTTATATATTTTGGCAGGAACCATCATAGAGCACGGAATGCAATACAAGATTGCTGAGGTTTTTGATGAAATTCAGCGCAGTAATATGAGTAAGTTAGGAGAAGACGGGCATCCAATTTTTCGAGAAGATGGTAAAGTTTTAAAAGGTCCTAATTACTTTAAACCAAATATTAGTTCAATTTTGAAAAAATAATTATTAGCGCTTAAAGTTCAAACCTCTCTCCTTCTGTTGCAAATTTATATCCTAATAAAGTTAATTCATTTCTTTCTTTAGAATTTGGTTGTAAAGCAGGATTGGTATGATTAAAATGAATAAAAATTACTTTATTTTTAGTTGTTAACGATTCGTTTTTAAATAAGTCAACTGTTTCTACAATAAAAGGGTGAGGTACTTCGCTCATAGGTCTATTAATTTCTCCTTCTTTAAAAAAGGTGGCATCTAAGAATGCATAATCAACTTTTTTAACTTCATCCACAATATTTTTTTCCCACAAACTCCATTTATTTATGTCTGGAATAAACAGCGCTGATTTGTTTTTTCCTTCAATTTTATACCCCACAGTTTCTGAAAATTCATCTCTGTGAGGAACAAGAAAAGGAGTAACTTTTAAAGAATGATTAAGTTGAATAACAGTATCTTTTTTTAAGTCTGAGAATACAATATTTTGATCTGTTACTAATTGACTCCAAGGACCGTTATTTTCTAAAAATCCTTTCATTTTAGGCATTGCATACACTCGGGTATCTTTTTTGCCAAGTGCCTCCTTTCCAAAATATAGTAATCCAGCATAATGTCCTATGTGTGCATGGGTAATAAATACACCATTTATAATGGTATTGGTTTTGAGGTGGTTATTTTCTAAATCTGCTAATTGAGTAGAAATGTCTGGAGTTGCCTCAAATAAAAATTTTTGTTGAGCCTTCCTGTCTATTAATCCCAAAGAGACTACTTTTTGCTTCAGTGAAATGCCTTTATAGAAATCATCACAACACTTTTTTTGACAACCAATATGTGGAAAACCACCATCTTGGGCCGTTCCTAAAATTGTTATGTATTGCTTTGTGATTTCTTGAGATTCATGATTAGGATTACATCCTATAAAAGAAATGATGAATAGAATAAGAAAATATTTTTTTTTCAAAACCTAAACTTTTACTCTCCACCCATAAGGGTCTTCAGATTTGTTTATTTGAATATCTGTGATCTTCTTTTTTAGTAAAGAAGCATAGGTATCGGAAAGTTTTGGAAGTTCATAATCTTTCCCTTGATAGCCAAATCCGGCAATAGGAGATATAACTGCTGCTGTTCCTGCACCAAACATTTCCTTTAAACTTCCCTCTTTTGCAGCTTGAACTACTTCGCTAACAGAAATTTTTCGAACTTCAAGAGGTATATTAATGTCTTTAGCAATTTGTATGATGCTTTTTCTTGTAATTCCATCAAGAATCCTATCATTGGTTGGACTTGTAATTAAAACATCACCAATGCGAATAAAGATATTCATAGCTCCAGCTTCTTCAATAAATTGATGTGAATTATCATCGGTCCAAATCACCTGATTGTATCCTTTTTCAATGGCTAGTTGAGTAGGGTAAAATTGGGCAGCATAGTTTCCACCTGCTTTTGCAAAACCAACTCCTCCATTTGCGGCTCTGGCATATTTCTCTTCTATTAAAACAGTTACTTTACCAGAGAAGTATGCACCCGAAGGGGCCGTAGAAATAATAAAAGTATAAGAGTCTGCTGGTGACGCATGAAGTCCTTCACCTGATGCGAACATAAAAGGGCGAACATATAAAGAACTACCCTCTGTTGTTGGAATCCAATCACGATCTATTTCTAATAATTTCTTTAAACCATCCATAAATAATGCTGGAGGTATTTCGGGCATCATCAAGCGTTTTGCAGAAAGATTGAGACGTTTACAATTTTCTTCTGGTCTAAATAAATACACCTCTCCTTTACCATCTTTATAGGCTTTCATTCCCTCAAAAATAGATTGCCCGTAGTGGAAAATTTTTGCTGCTGGATTTAGGAGTATAGGTTCATTAGGTTTAATGGTTAAATTTTGCCATACACCATTAATATATTCACATTGAAAAATATGATCAGAAAAAACTTTTCCAAAAGGTAAGTTACTAAAGTCTACATTGCTTATTTTAGAGTCTTTTACTGGTTTAATTATGATATCCCTAGCCATTTTTGTTTATGAGTGTATACAAACAAATGTAAACAAAATTGTTTGTTTTTTTAAGTAAAAAAGTACGCGTAGTTTTTATTTTAACAACTATCTTTGATTTGTGTAAAATTAAATTTTTTAGTTATGAGAAATGTAGGAATAATTATGGTGTTAACTTTTCTAATTGTAGCTTGTAATCCGGCTAGTAAAGATGCCAAAAAAGAAAATAAAATAGTAGAAAACACTACCTACAGTAGTTTTGGAGATCAACTATCTTCATTAGACTATATATCATCCGATGATGCTTTATCAAATTATAAAGCATTAAAGTTAGGAGATACCATCAATTTAAAATTTAATGCTAATATTAAGGAAGTTTGTTCAAAAAAAGGGTGTTGGATGACACTTCCAGCTGGTAATAAAGACGAAACTATTATGGTTCGATTTAAAGATTATGGATTTTTCATGCCTCTAGATGCTGCTGGAAAAGAGGTAATTGTTTCCGGTAAGGCATTTGTAAATGAGGTATCTGTTGCAGATTTAAAACATTATGCTGAAGATGCAGGGAGATCATCTGAGGAAATCGCTAATATTACAGAGGCTACTTTAGAATTTGCTTTTGAGGCTAATGGAGTATTGCTAAAAAAGTAATTGGTACTAGTTTTATATCCTTGAAAAGAGAAATTATAAAAACTTCAGACGGTTCAACAACCATTCATATTCCTGAATGGAATGAGCAATACCATTCTATCCATGGTGCAATTCAGGAAGCTAGTCATGTATACATAAAGCATGGGTTAAAGTATAAAACCATAAATGGAATCGCTGTTTTAGAAATCGGTTTTGGAACTGGTTTAAATAGTTTCATGACGTTTTTAGAAGCACAAGAAAAGGATTTGTTAATTGAATATGTTGGGGTAGAGGCCTATCCTATTCTTCAAGAAGAGCTATCAAAATTAAATTATGTTGCGGAGTTAAATGCAATTGATTTTACTGAAATCTTTGATTTATTTCATTTGTGTTCTTGGGAGGAGAAACATCAAATTACTCCTAACTTTTCACTTTTGAAGAGAAAACAATTTTTTCATGAAATTGATGATGAAAATAAGTTTGATGTTATTTATTTTGATGCATTTGGTGCACGAGTTCAACCAGAGTTATGGACTGAAGAGATTTTTTTTAAAATGTTCTTAGCTTTAAAACCTGAGGGGGTATTGGTCACTTATGCGGCAAAAGGTAGTGTAAGAAGAGCGATGCAATCTGTAGGATTTAATGTTGAGAGATTACCTGGACCTCCAGGGAAACGTGAGATGTTACGAGCTATAAAATCCTGACATTTCAAAGGCCTAAAGAATATAATTTTTAAATCTAATTTTTTATCTTAGTGGCTTACAAAATCATACATGAAGTTTCAAAGAAAATTTGGTAGAAGAAGAGCATCCAAACCTAAAAAAGGATTAATGTTAATTATGCTTTTAATATTAGCATTATTTCTATGGAATCAAGCTGAAAATATTATAGCAAGTTTATTTGATTAAGGAGTCTAAATACATTTAAAACTTCAATTTTATAAAATTTTAAAAAAAGTCATTTTTCTTAAAAAAAACATCAAAAACCTCATTTTTTTAATAAAAAACCTCAAAAAATACTCATTTTTAACCAATATTGGTTAAATTTAAATATCCTTGATCTCCTTTTTTAGTCTAAATTTAACAATAATATAAAATAGTTTTAGGGGTTTAAATATATGCTGAAAGAATTAATTAAATTTGTGAATAGGTTGTTGTATTATCATACAAAATTATCGTAATATTTGAAGTCAGAAAAAATCATATTAGGAATAGACCCTGGAACCACTATTATGGGTTTTGGTCTTATTAAGGTTGTTGGAAAAAAAATGGAGTTTATCCAGATGAATGAGTTATTATTAAAAAAGTATGATGATCATTATCTAAAACTGAAACTTATTTTTGAAAGAACACTTGAGTTAATTGATACTTTTAACCCAGATGAAATTGCTATTGAAGCTCCTTTTTTTGGTAAAAATGTACAGTCTATGTTAAAATTGGGGCGTGCCCAAGGTGTTGCTATGGCAGCAGGCCTTTCTAGAGAAATTCCTATCACTGAATATCTACCAAAAAAAATTAAAATGGCAATTACAGGTAATGGAAACGCTTCAAAAGAACAGGTAGCCCTCATGTTAAAGTCGTTATTAAATTTAAAAACATTACCAAAAAATTTAGATGCTACAGATGGATTAGCAGCAGCTGTTTGTCATTTTTATAACACTGGAAAAATTACTCAAGGTAAAAATTATTCAGGTTGGGGTGCTTTTGTAAAGCAAAATCCAAAAAAAATTAATTAATAATTTCAAAAATTACATTGAGCGGCATTTACATACATATTCCTTTTTGTAAGCAAGCTTGCTTTTATTGTGATTTTCACTTTTCTACATCATTAAAAAAGAAAGATGAACTTATTTCGAGTCTTATTCATGAAATTGAGTTAAGAAAAAATGAATTGAATAATGAGGTTATAGAAACTATTTACTTTGGAGGTGGAACACCAAGCATGCTGAATCAATTCGAAATAGACAGTATCATAAATGCTGTATATGAAAATCATAAGGTAATTTTAAATCCAGAAATTACACTAGAGGCTAATCCCGATGATTTAACTAAGCGAAAAATTATTGAATTATCAAAAAGTAGAATAAATCGCTTAAGTATTGGAATTCAATCTTTTTTTGAGGATGATTTAAAATTAATGAACAGAGCACACAACGCTGAAGAGGCAGTAAGATGTTTATCCGAAGCAACACATTATTTTAAAAATATTTCTGTTGATTTAATTTATGGAATTCCTGGTTTATCAAATAAACAATGGAAAAAAAATATTGATATGGTTCTTTCTTCCGGGATTACCCATATTTCTAGTTATGCTTTAACTGTAGAACCAAAAACTGCGCTAGAATCATTAATAAAAAAAGGAATGATTGAAGATGTTAGTGATTTACAAGCTCAAGAACAGTTTTACATATTAATAGAGGAGCTTTCAAAACATAATTTTACTCATTATGAACTCTCAAACTTTGCAAAAGGTGGAGCTTTTAGCATCAATAATTCATCCTATTGGAAAGGAAAGTCTTACTTAGGTATTGGCCCTTCCGCTCACTCTTTTAATGGTAAACAACGAAGTTGGAATGTAAAAAATAATTCGAAATATATTTCAGCTATTCAGCAAAATAAATTACCGATAGAGAGAGAATTACTATCAATTACAGATCAATACAATGAATATATAATGACTGGTCTTCGAACGATTTGGGGAGTATCTTTAGAAAAAGTATCTCAAGAATTTGGAAAAGAATACCATACGTATTTACTCGTACAATCAGAAAAATACAGAGCTGAAGAATTATTGTATATTGAAGACGAAAAATTAAAAACAACTCAAAAAGGAAAATTTTTATCAGACGGTATCTCTGCTGATTTATTTAAACTCGACAAGTCTTGATTACAGAAATAAAATACAACTCAAAAAAATATACCATTGATTTATCTCAACCTTTAGATATTTCTATTCCATTAAGAGATGGTAAAAATAATGTGAACGCATGGTATATAGAACCACCTAAAATATTTCCAGTAGTTTCTGATGATTGGATAGGTTCCGTTAAAGAAGGGGCAGATGTAAATTTCAATACGATTCATTTTAATCCTCATTCTCATTGTACTCATACTGAAACCGCAGGGCATATCACAAAAAAAGTTCATTCTATTCACCAAAATTTACAACAATTTTTCTTCTTAGCAGAGTTAGTTACTATTCCGCCAGAAAAAATCAATGATGATTTTGTAATTACAAAAAAACAATTACAATATGCATTGGGTAATAAAAAGAGAGATGCTATTGTAATTAGAACACTCCCCAATTTATCAGATAAAAAAACTATGCAATATTCACATACAAATCCAGTATATTTAATGGAAGAGGGAGCTGTGTTTTTAAGAGAAAAAGGAGTTAACCATTTGTTAATTGACTTACCCTCTGTAGACAAAGAGAAAGACGAGGGCAAACTACTTTCTCACAATGCTTTTTGGAATACATCAGGGAAAGTTCGTTTAGATGCTACCATTACTGAATTTATATATGTACCCAATACAATTGATGATGGTACCTATTTTTTAAACTTAATGATAGCTCCTATAGAAAATGATGCAAGCCCAAGTAAACCTATCTTGTATAAAATTAATAATTAAAAAAATGCAGAAAAAATTCAAATCCTTTATTTACTTGTTAGTTATTCTATTAACTATAGCTATTGGAAACGGTATTTACACAGATATCTCTGTTGAAGACTTAAAAAACGAGTATGCAAATGAACACTCTAAATTCATTGAAGTAGATGAAATGAATGTACATTATAGAGATGAAGGTGAAGGCTTTCCAATTGTTTTAATTCATGGAACAGCTGCATCTTTGCATACCTGGAATGCTTGGACAGATGAGTTAAAAAAAACCAACAGAGTTATTCGAATGGATTTGCCAGCTTTTGGGATTACAGGACCTAATAAAAATGCAGATTATTCCATAGAGGCTTACACAACTTTTTTGCAATCTTTTCTAGAAAAAATAGGACTTGAAAAATTTCATTTAGCAGGAAACTCACTGGGTGGTAATATTGCCTGGAATTATACTGCTGATTATCCAGACAAGGTTGAGAAACTTATTTTGTTAGATTCTAGCGGATTACCAACAAATAAAAGTCAGCCTGCCATCTTTAAAATGGCTAAAACACCTTTATTAAATTCACTTTTTTTATACATTACACCAAGATTTTTGATTAAAAAAAATATTGAGGAAGTATATGAAGATGATTCAAAAATTACAGACAAGTTAATAAATCGTTATCATAAAATGGCTCTAAGAGTTGGAAATAGGCAGGCCTTTATAGATAGAGCAAAAACAGATTTTAAACCAGATGCCATAGCCAATCAAAACAAGCTTAAAAGTATTCAAACTCCTACACTATTAATATGGGGAGCAAAGGATTTATGGATTCCTCTGGATAATGGGATCCGTATGGATCGTATTTTAGTTAATTCTACACTAAAAGTGATTGAAAATTCGGGGCATGTACCTATGGAGGAAAATCCAATAGAAAGTTTAAAGTTAATGAACGAATTTTTGTTCACTTCAGAAATAAATAAGAAATAATAGATATACAAAATTACAAGAATGGGTATAAAATGGGAAGGTGTAATGCCGGCAGTATTTACATGGTTTAAAGAGTCAAAATCCAGCTCTCTTGAAATTGACTTTGAAGCAACACAAAAACAAGCTGCAGGAATTTTAAAAGCTCAAGGAAAGGGTGGAAGCAGAATGAGCGGACTAGTCGGTTCTGGAACTCTCGGTGAGAATAGCTACCTGAACAGCAATCAACGTCTTTCTTTACTCAAATCTCTTTCTGAAGTTGCTAAAGAATACAATGTCCCTTTGATTAGCGGGGCAGCGGCAGAAACTAAGGAAGAACTTGCCAAAATTATTGAAGGCCTTGCAACAGTTGGAGTTGATACTGTCATGGTGATGCCACCTAAAACTAAGGCGATTCCTTCTGATAAAGAGATGTTCGAGTACTATGCTCTTTCTGAAGCAACTGCAAAAGATGTAGGCATAACCATTATGCCTTATAACAATCCTGATGCAGCTGGTTATCATGCACTTTCAACTGAGCTTCTTTTAAAGCTAGCTAATCTTCCAAATGTAACTGCACTAAAAATATCAACTATTGATGTTTCAATTATTGAAACAATGATGTTAGCGAATAAAGATTTAAAGATTTTGGCAGGAGTGGATACAGTCACTGTTCATGCAGGACTCGCTGGAGCAATTGGTGGAATTACAGGTGTAGGTTGTATCTTTCCAAAAGCTAGTGTTACTATGCAAGAATACGTTACAAAAGGAGAATGGGCTAACGCTAACAAAATTTCTCAGGCTTTAAATTCATTATCGTATCTGGATGCTCAGCCATTGCTTATGGAATATCTTAAGCTTGCTATGGGAATTCATCATAATGATGTTGCTGGAGGACTTCGTACTCTTGGCAAAAAATTAACTCAACAGGAAATTGATGATGTTCAAGCAAGATATATTCTGGCAAAAGAAAGGCTTGAAGTACTGAACTTAATAAGTTAAACCCATCAATTTGAAAAAAAACAAAAAATAAATAAGGATGATTACAGGAAAAAATCACATTGGAAATCAATTGTCTGCGGAAGGAAGTAAAACCTTCAAAACGTTTGATCCTATTTCTAATATTGAAAATTCATCAATTCACTATGAAGCTTCTCAAAAAGAAATAAATGAAGCAGTTTCTTTAGCGTCTGATGCTTTTAAAGAATTCAGAACTATTTCTGGAGAGAGAAAAGCAGCTTTTTTACATGCCATTGCTGATGAGATTTTGGCTTTAGATGATGAGTTGATTCAAACTTATTGTTCCGAAACTGGATTGCCAGAAGGACGAGCAAAAGGAGAAAGAGGAAGAACAGTTTTTCAACTCCGTTCTTTTGCAGATTTGGTCGCAGAAGGTTCTTGGGTAGATGCTACAATTGATACTTCAATTACAGATAGAACTCCTGCTCCAAAACCAGATTTACGAAAAATAAATATTCCTTTGGGTCCTGTAGTAGTTTTTGGAGCAAGTAATTTTCCATTAGCATATTCTACTGCTGGTGGAGATACAGCAGCAGCTTTAGCAGCAGGTTGTCCAGTCATTGTAAAGTCGCACCCAATGCATGCAGGTACAGGAGAATTAGTAGCATCAGCGATTATAAAAGCTGCCGAAAAAACAAATATGCCAAATGGAGTTTTTTCTAATTTAAATTCAAGCGGAATAGAAGTTGGTGTTCAGCTAGTAGAACATCCAGCAGTAAAAGCTGTTGGTTTTACAGGAAGTATTCGTGGAGGGAGAGCGTTACTAGATTTAGCAGCAAAAAGAGAAGAACCAATTCCGGTTTTCGCAGAAATGGGAAGTGTAAACCCTGTGATAATTCTGCCAAAAGCACTTACTGAAGATGGTAATAATTGGGCAAAAACTTATGCAGGTTCAATTACTTTAGGAACCGGACAATTTTGTACCAATCCAGGATTGATTCTCGGAATTAAAAGCAAAGAGTTGTCACAGTTTATTACTCAAGTAAGTGATGCTATTTTACAGATTAAACCTTCTGTAATGTTGCATCCTAATATTGCTGGAGCATACGAAACAAATAAACAAAAAGCGATTTCACAATTGGACGTTGTTGTTACGGCTTCTTTTAAAGATAACACGCAAACCAATTTTGCTAGTCAAATGATTGCAACTGTTGAAGGTAAAGAGTTTTTAGAAAATTCAACATTACATCAAGAAGTTTTTGGACCATTTTCTATGGTTGTTCAATGCGAAGATGAAAATCAATTAGAGGAGATTATTTCTCAATTAGAAGGACAATTAACTGGAACCGTAATTTCAGATGAAAATGAACTAACAAATTACCCAAAAGTAATTGCTGCATTACAGAATAGAGTTGGAAGAATCATTTTTAATGGAGTACCAACTGGTGTAGAGGTTTGTCCGTCTATGGTTCATGGAGGACCTTATCCATCCTCAACGGATAGTCGTTTCACGGCTGTTGGAATCCATTCAATAAAGCGTTGGGTTCGTCCGTTTAGCTTCCAAGATTGGCCAAATCATCTGTTGCCAGATGAATTAAAAGATGATAACCCATTACACATTTTAAGATCTGTGAATGGAAGTCAAACTTCTAAAAGCCTATGAGATCAGTTTTTGTCTGCATAGATGGTCATACCTGTGGTAATCCGGTTAGGGTAGTGAAAAGTGGTCACCCACCATTGGTAGGTGTAAATATGAGTGAAAAAAGACAACATTTCATTAAGGAATACGATTGGATAAGAACTGGGCTGATGTTTGAACCTAGAGGGCATGATATGATGAGTGGTTCTTTTCTATATCCAGCACATGATTCTAAAAACGATTTTGCAATTTTATTCATAGAAACCTCTGGAGCTTTACCCATGTGTGGTCATGGAACTATAGGAACCATTACTATTGCTATAGAGGAGGGGTTAATAATACCTAAAGTTCCAGGAAAAATTAGAATGGAAGCCCCTGCAGGACTTGTTGAAATAGACTACAAGCAAACAGGAGCAAAAGTAGATTGGGTAAAAATAACCAACGTAAAAAGTTTTTTAGCTGCTGAGAATCTAACAGTACATTGTCCAGATCTTGGAGACATTATTTTTGATGTTGCTTACGGAGGTAATTTTTATGCAATTATAGATCCTCAAAAAAACTTTTCAGGAATTCAAGATTATACAGCCAGTCAAATCATACAATACTCACAAAAAGTTAGAGAACAAATTAATATAAGGTATCCTAATAAATTCATTCATCCCGAAGACCCTAGTATTAAAAATGTAACTCACTTATTATGGTCAGGAACTCCAATGCATAAAGGGTCTGACGGTAGAAATGCAGTTTTTTATGGAGAAAAGGCTATTGACAGATCACCCTGTGGAACAGGCACATCTGCTCGCCTGGCTCAATTACATGCTAAGGGGCAATTAAAGAAAGGAGTAGAATTTATTCATGAAAGTTTTATAGGGAGTACTTTTGTAGGTTGTATAGAGGAAGAAACTACAGTGGGTGATTATTCAGCTATTATTCCAAGTATAAAAGGATGGGCGAAGGTTTATGGATACAATACCATCATTATTGATGATGAAGATGATCCTTATGCTCAAGGATTTTCTGTAATTTAAATACGAGTAAAAAATGTCAAAAAAAGTAGTTATTATTGGTGGAGGAATTATGGGTGTTTGCTCAGCATATTTCCTACATAAAGAAGGACATGAAGTAACCATAATAGATAAATCTAATTTTTCTAGTGGTGCTTCTTATGTAAACGCTGGATATATTACCCCAAGTCATATCATTTCTTTAGCAGCTCCCGGAATTATAACCAAAGGGCTTAAATGGATGTTTAATCCAGCAAGTCCATTTTATGTAAAGCCAAGACTAGATAAAGATTTTTTACAGTGGGCATGGGCCTTTAAACGATCTTCAACCAAACAAAAAGTTGCACAATCTATTCCAGTAATTAAGGATATAAACATACTCAGTAGAGAGCTATATGTTGGAATGAAATCCTCTGGAGATTTAGATTTTCATTATGATCATAAAGGATTGTTAATGGCTTATAAACACGATAAAGCAGGAGAACAAGAATGGGAGGTAGGTAAAAAAGCTATTCAACTTGGCTTAAAGGTAGAAAACCTAACAGCAAAAGAAGTTGAAATATTAGAACCCAAGGCCAATCTAAACATTAAAGGAGCTGTTTATTTTCATTCAGATGCTCATATGACACCAGGAGGTTTTATGAAAAATATGCTAGCTTACCTTAAAGAGAAAGGAGTAACGATACTTGCTGAAGAAGAAGTGAAAGATATTATTATTTCAAATAATTCCATAAAAAAAATAGTAACTAATAAACAAGAGATTTTAGCAGATGAATTTGTGATGGCAGCTGGAAGTTGGTCGCCTCTCATTAGTAAAAAACTTGGGATTAAAATGTTATTACAACCTGGTAAAGGCTATCGGATTAATGTGGCTCAGGAAACTAATATTACCATACCTGCAGTGCTATTAGAAGCCAAAGTTGCTGTAACACCGATGAATGGTTTTACTCGTTTTTCTGGTACCATGGAGATTGATAAAATTAACCATAAAATAAATCCTATTAGAGTGAATGCCATTGCAAATTCTGCTTCTAAATATTATCATGGGTTGCAAATTAGTACTGAAGATAAAGAGGCGGCTCAATGTGGTTTAAGACCTGTAACTCCAGATGGATTACCTTATATTGGTAAAACCTCTCGCTACAATAATTTAACCTTTGCCACAGGACATGCCATGATGGGTTGGAGTTTAGGACCTGCCACAGGAAAATTAGTTTCAGAAATTGTTTCAGATAAAAAACCGTCATTAGATCTAATGCCTTTTCAAGTAGAACGAAAATTTTAAATAGTCATGAAATCCTCTGCTACTACTTTTCTTAGATAATATAATAGTTGTATAGCATTTTCTTTAGAAAAAACTAGTGGTGGTTTTATTTTTAATACGTTATGGTCTAAACCATCAGAACTCATCAAAATTCCGTAAGATTTCATTCTGTTAATCAGGTAATTAGTTTGTTTAGGTAATGGTTTTTTTTGGGCATCTACCAATTCTATACCCAGGAAAAACCCTTGACCTCTTACATCACCAATAATAGGAAAATCACTAGCTAAACTGAGAAGTTGTTCTTTTAAAAAAGCCCCAACCTTAAGAGCATTTTCTTGTAATTTTTCTTCTTTAACTGTTTGCAATACAGCACTACCTATTGCACAAGAAACAGGGTTGCCTCCAAAGGTGTTAAAAAATTCCATACCATTAGCAAAACTATTAGCTACTTCTTCTGTACAAACCACAGCTGCCAGAGGATGTCCGTTTCCTATAGGTTTTCCAATGGTAATAATATCTGGAATTACATCATGTAATTGAAAGCCCCAAAAAGATGATCCAAGTCTTCCACAACCAACTTGTACTTCATCAGAAATACATAAACCACCTGCTTTTCTAACAGCTGTATAAGCCTTAGATAAAAATCCAGTAGGTAATTCTATTTGTCCACCGCAGGATATAATAGGTTCTACAATTAGAGCACCTACACCATCTCCTCTTTTATGAATAGTGTCAATACATTTTTGAACTTCTTCTGCATACTTCAGGCTTGCATCCTCACCGCAATATTTCCCTCTAAAAGTATCTGGTAAAGGAAAGATATGGGTGTGAATTGGTGCTCCATTACCACCTTTACCATCAAATTTATAAGAAGAAATATCTACACAGGTGTTTGTATTGCCATGATAGCCAACTTCTGAAGCAATAATATTTTTTTTGCCTGTTACAGTTTTTGCCATTCTAATGGCTAATTCATTAGCTTCGCTTCCAGAATTTACAAAATGAACAACACTTAATTCAGGTGGTAAGGTATCTAAAATTTCTTGTGAGAGTAAGTTGATGTTTTCATGAAGATAACGAGAATTTGTATTTAAAACAGCTATCTGCTGTTGAGCTGCTTTTACTATTTTAGGATGCTCATGCCCAACATGAGCAACATTATTAACGGTATCTAAGTACTTTCTTCCCAATTGATCTAAAAGAAACACACCTTCTCCACGAACCATTTTTATTGGTTCTTTATACTGTAAACTCAATCCTTTTCCAAGATGTTTTTTTCTGTAACTAATTAACTCGTAGTTGGAGGTACTCTTTTTTGTATTCAGATTTTTATTACGAAATAATGTATTTGGGTCTATGCAAATACTTTTCCAAATTGATATTTGATTTGCGTAGGCTACTCCGGGAAAATCAGATGTATAGTCTAATAAAGAAAGCATTACTTGAAAATGTAAATGGGGAGCCCAATTTCCATTTACGGATTGATCACCTAACACTCCAATTTCTCCCCCTTTTTGTATGAGATCTCCTTTTTGATAGTGTAAAATACCTTCTGGATCTAAATGACCATATAACGTATAGAACTCTAATTCATTTTCTGAGTGTTTTAAAACAACCAACCCGCCATATTCTTTATTTCCGTGATCATTTACAGCGATTACTATTTCTCCATTAAATAGAGCATGTATTGGAGTTTTTGTAGGTAGCCAGAAATCGATGCCTAAATGAATAGTTCTACTTTCTGGGCCATAATTTCCTATTTTATCATAAGTGTTTGAAGTATATAAGGGTCTAGGTTCTAAATACCCACCTGAGATAATCTTTGTTGGATGTTCTTTCTGTAGTTGGTCTAGTTTATATTGAAAAAAGTCAATATTGTTGAAATCTGTTTGATGGCCAATCCAGGTGCTTGATACACTGAGATCTAACAATTCTATATCTTTTTTCTGAATTGATGGAAACAGTTCTGTTAAACAACATTGAGAAGTTGCTGCCCATTTTTTAAATTGTTCTTCATTAGGGTGTGCAGAAAAACCACAGGCATTTCTGAAGGAATAATATGCAAAATCTTCTGAGATATTAGCCCATTTACGTAATACATCCCATGCCGGTTTTTCACTAATCCAAAGATATTCATTATCTGGCTCTTCAATTTTACTCATAGCAGCCCTAGTAACAATGATTACAAGTCGCATAGCAATGGCAGTAAATAAATGATATAACTCTTTTTCTAATAATGGGAAAGACAAATGATACCCTTTTATAAATGCAAGAGCAGCATCTAGAGGATCATTATGGCCCATAGTACCATAGGCACATAGAATGGCTAAATCGTTTATGGTTTGAGTATGCATTGCATCACCATAGTCTATTGCTGCTTTTGCAATAGGTTGTGCTAAATTATTAGTAACAATAATATTATTATCATTTGGATCATTATGAATAATGCTTTTCCTTAAAAGTTTATAGGTATGTTGATGAGTTTCAAATTTATTTTGAAACTGTATTAAAATTTCTTTTTCTGGAGTTTTAAATAAATGGAGTTGCTTTTTTGTCCAAAGTGATTGTGCAATGTCCCATTCAAAATTATAGTGTGCTTCTGGATGCTTAAATCCTTGCAGTACTTTTGTTAATGCACCACATTGTGATCCAATACTTAACCGTAAATCTTCTAGTTGCGGGTTTACAGCACTCCAAACTTTACCAGATACCCAAGTGAGTAATCGTACACAACGTATTTTTTTGAAACGATCTTTAATTTCAGAGACTAGATGGTTGTTTTTATCCTTAATTGCTCTTGGAGCTATGATTTCTTTATCTCCAAATTCAATAAATTGAAGTAAATTCTGCTGGTATTCTAGATATTTTTTATTTTCTTCAACTCTAGAGATTTTTAAAATATAGCCATCTTCACCCTTAATTTTAATTCTAAAATTAAAATCAACATAACCAGGTAAGGGAGATGCAGATCCTTTAATATTGTAGAGGTCTAAAAGGATTTCTTCTGCTTCTTGTAAAGTTATTTTTTGTTGAGCGTAATTCATAAATTAAAAATAGGATAAAGTTGAATAAAAACACTTTTTATTCTTTGTAAATTTGATTTAAATATAGCAGATTATGAATATAAAGGGAAACATTGTAGATATTTTTAATAAAAGAATTTTTAAAGGTGAGGTCTTTGTAGAAAATGGAAGAATTACTGCTATTAATGAAGTAAATCATAGTATAGAAAATTATATTATACCTGGATTTGTTGATGCACACATTCACATAGAAAGTTCTATGGTAGTGCCTTCTGAATTTGCAAAAACTGCATTAATTCATGGTACAGTCGCTACAGTTTCAGATCCGCATGAGATTGCAAATGTATTGGGAGTGCAAGGTGTGTATTTTATGATTGAAAATGGAAAAAAAGTACCACTAAAATTTAACTTTGGAGCTCCAAGTTGTGTTCCAGCCACTTCTTTTGAAAGTACTGGAGCTGAACTAGATTCTGATGAAATCAAAGAATTAATGGAAAATCCTGATATTAAGTATTTGGCAGAAATGATGAATTATCCTGGGGTATTATTTGATGATGAAGAAGTGCTTAAAAAAATACAACACGCAAAAAATAATAACAAACCAATTGATGGTCATGCACCAGGTTTAAAAGGTGATGATGTAAGTAAATATATTGGTGCAGGAATTTCAACAGATCATGAATGCTTTACCTATGAGGAAGCCCTAGAAAAACTACAAAAAGGAATGAAGATTCTCATTAGAGAAGGAAGTGCAGCAAAGAATTTTGAGGCTTTGATAGATTTATTACCTGAACATTTTAAAAATATAATGTTCTGTTCAGATGACAAACACCCCGATGATTTATTGATTGGCCATATTAATCAATTATGTGAGCGAGCAATAGCTAAAGGAATGGATATTTTTAAGGTGCTTCAGGTAGCATGTATTAACCCAGTAGAACATTATAATTTAGAGGTTGGTTTATTACGAGTAGGAGATATGGCAGATTTTATTTTAGTAGATGATCTGGTGAAATTTAAAGTATTAGAAACCTATATAGATGGAGAATTGGTAGTTAAAAATGGTAAAAGTTTTGTGAAGTCTGTTCCTTTTGAAATTCTGAATAATTTTAATACCAATATAAAAAATGTAGAGGATTTTAAACTTGCTTCGTCCTCAAAAAAAATTAGAGTTATTGAGGCTTTAGATGGTGAATTGGTAACCAATCAAATAGAGGCAGAATCTTTAATTATAGATGGAAATTTAACATCAAATACAGCAAAAGATATTTTAAAAATAACAGTGGTTAATCGTTATCAGAACACCAATCCTTCTGTTGCTTTCATCAAAAATTTTGGAATAAAAAATGGAGCCATTGCAAGCTCTGTTGGCCACGATTCACATAATATTATAGCTGTTGGAACCTCTGATGAATTTATTTGTAAAGCAGTAAATCTGTTGATAGAACATCAGGGAGGTATTTGTGTTTTAAACGATACAACTGAAAAAGTTGTCGCATTACCAGTTGGTGGAATTATGAGTGATCAACCAGTGGAGATCATAGGGAATGCTTATGCGGAACTAGATGCTATGGCAAAAGATATGGGAAGTACCTTAAGCGCACCTTTTATGACTTTATCGTTTATGGCTTTATTAGTTATTCCTTCCTTAAAATTAAGTGATCGAGGTTTGTTTGATGTGGGTTCCTTCAATTTTACCTCTTTAGATGTTGTCTAACTTTTAAAGCAAAGTGAACATTTAGTCTTCAAATGCTAAAATCATATTAAAATTTACTTTTTTTATATAGATAATTTTATTTTTTACTTTAAAATAGCAAGCGATTTAATATTTTTAGATTTCAAATTTTTTATACACTTATATGAACTACCCAAAGAAAGTAATTATTGGAGATATTACTGTTCGAGATGGCTATCAGCATGAAGAAAAATTTATTCCTACACAGGCTAAATTGTGGATGTTAGAACAATTGCTTTTAGCAGGATTTAAAAATATAGAAGTTACAAATTTCGGAAATCCAAGAGGTATGCCTCAATTTTCTGATGCTGATGATTTATTTAAAAAAATTAGAACTTCTAAAAAAGTTTCACACTTATTGTCAGATGCTTCCCTAACTGCGATTACTATTAGAGAAAAAGCAGTAGAAAGAGCAATTCAGGCCAAGCTTGATGGTTATGGTCCTGATAGAATTTTATTAATGGTTTCTACTAGTGAATCTCACCATATGAAAAATTCTGGTTTATCTTTAAAAGATTATTGGAAGATGGCTGAAACTCAAATTAAAAAAGCACACGAAGCAGGTATTAAAGTGAATGGTACAGTAAGTACAATTTGGGGATGCCCAATAGAAGGCCCAACAGACCTTAATAAAGCCATAGATTATACTCAGCGCTGGTTAGATATAGGAGCAGATGATATAGAACATGCAGATCATGATGGTTCTGCGTCTCCAGACAGAGTCTTTAAATACTACTCCATGTTACAGGATAAAGTAGGACTTACTGAAAAACAAATTGTTCATTTTCATACCACCAGGGGATGGGGCTTGGCCAATGTTTTAGCGGCTCTTCAAGCTGGAATGACACATTTTGAATCTACTATGGGAGGTATAGGAGGTCAACCAGCAAATTTTGTAGACGGTGTTCCAGTAGCTGGTACAGGCTCTTATTATTATAAAGACCCAAATTTAGTGGGCTTAGTTTCTACTGAAGATTTAGTAGTTATGCTAGATGAAATGGGTATTGAAACTAATTTAGATATAGATAAAGTGCTTGAAATTGGAGCTATGAATGAACGTATTGTTGGAAGACGTTTACGCTCAGAGGCCATCAAAAATGGTAGAATTCCTAAATCATTAACTGGAAGATAATTTTCGTTATTTCTAGATTAATTTTTTTTTAACATACCCAAAATAACCAATCATGTCATTAGAATTAGACCTACAAAAAAGAAGTGGTAATGCATGTGAATTGTGTTCATCAGTAGATCGTTTAGCTATTTATGAAGTAAAGCCAACTTTAATCGGAGGTGGAGGTGTAGATGGCAGTATATTAGCTTGTGATTTATGTATAAAACAAATTGAAAATCCAGAAACTACAGATATAAATCATTGGCGCTGTTTAAACGATAGCATGTGGTCAGAATTTAGAGCTGTAAAAGTGATTGCTTGGAGAATATTATCTCGTTTAAGAAAGGAGGGTTGGCCCCAAGATTTATTAGACATGCTTTATTTAGATGATGATGATTTAAGATTTGCCAAAGAAACAGGTGAGCATTTAGACGAAAGTGAAAAGATTATTCACAGAGACGCCAATGGAGCCATTTTGAAAGCTGGAGATAGTGTTGTTTTAATTAAAGATTTAAAAGTAAAAGGATCTAGTATGGTGGCTAAACAAGGAACAGCAGTTCGAAGAATTTCTTTAGATCATGAAAATCCAAAATATATAGAAGGAAAGGTTGGGCCCACCCAGATTGTGATTATCACAGATTATGTGAAGAAAATGTCAGAAAAGGAGTAGTTATAAATATTAATATGAAAAAAATACTAGGACTTATAGTTTTGATTTCTTTTTTCTCGTGTAGTTCTAAACTCTTTAAAGAAAAATGGACCAAAGAAGAAGCACCATCATATTTTAAAGCGAGATTTGAAACTACTCAAGGAAATTTTGATATCGAAGCAAAAAGAGTCTGGTCTCCAGAAGGTGTAGACAGATTGTATCAATTAATTAAGAATGAATTTTATACAGATATTGCTATTTTTAGAGTTGTGCCTGGTTTTGTAGCTCAGTTTGGAATTCACAACGATAGCCTTGTTAATTCTAGTTGGAGACGTTTTAAAATTGCTGATGAAGAAGTTGTTGAAAGCAACGATTTCATGACAATCTCTTTTGCTAGAGGAGGAGTAAAGACAAGAACAACTCAAATATTTATTAATTTAAAAAAGAACAAACGCTTAGATGCGTTAGCATATTCTGGAGTTAAAGGTTTTCCGGTTATTGCAAAAGTAATTGCTGGGAAAGACAATATTTTAAAGTTTTATGATGGGTATGGAGATCGATTGGGTATGCGACAAGATTCTTTAAATAGATATGGTAATACATTTATAAGAACCAACTACCCTGAAATAGACTTTATAAAAAAAGCCTATATACTTAAATAAAAAAGCCGCTATAAGCAGCTTTTTTATTTAGATAGCTCTGTAAAATATTTATAGAAATAAGGAATGGTTTCAATTCCTTTTAAATAATTAAAAATACCAAAATGCTCGTTTGGGGAATGGATAGCATCACTGTCTAGGCCAAAGCCCATTAGAATGGTTTTGCTTTTTAGTTCATCCTCAAAAAGAGAAACTATTGGGATACTTCCACCACTTCTTTGTGGTATTGGAGTTTTACCAAAAGTAGCTTCATAAGCTTTACTAGCAGCTTTATAACCAATGGTGTCTATAGGAGTTACATAGCCTTGTCCTCCATGATGCGGTGTTACTTTAACAGTAACAGCCTTTGGAGCAATACGTTCAAAATGTTTGGTAAATAACTCAGTAATTTCATGCCATTCTTGATTGGGTACCAAGCGCATCGATATTTTTGCATAGGCTTTAGAAGCAATTACTGTTTTTGCTCCTTCTCCAGTATATCCACCCCAAATTCCATTAACATCTAGTGTAGGGCGTATTGCGTTTCTTTCATTGGTTGTGTATCCTTTTTCTCCGTAAACGGCATCAATATCTAATGCTTTTTTGTAATTCTCTAAAGAAAAGGGAGCTTTAGCCATTTCATCTCTTTCTGCTCTAGATAATTCTTCTACTTTTTCATAAAAACCAGGAATGGTAATGTGATTATTTTCATCATGTAATGATGCAATCATCTTGGTTAAAATATTAATTGGGTTGGCTACTGCACCACCATATAATCCAGAATGTAAATCTCTGTTGGGTCCAGTAATTTCAACTTCAACATAACTTAAACCTCTTAACCCAGTTGTTATTGAGGGAATGTCATTGGCTATCATTCCAGTATCTGAAATTAAAATGATATCATTGGCTAATTTTTCATGGTTGTTTTTTACAAACCACCCCAAACTGTCAGAACCTACTTCTTCCTCTCCTTCAATCATAAATTTTACATTACAAGGGAGATTTCCCGTGGTGGTCATATATTCCATAGCTTTAACATGCATGAACATTTGACCTTTATCATCACAAGCCCCTCGAGCAAAAATAGCCCCATCAGGGTGAAGAGCTGTTTTTTTAATCACAGGTTCAAATGCAGGAGAATCCCATAAATCCAAGGGGTCTGCAGGTTGTACATCGTAATGACCATACACTAAAATCGTAGGTAAATTTTTATCAATTATTTTTTCTCCATACACAATAGGATAACCCGGAGTTTCACATATTTCAACACGCTCACAACCTGCTTTTTGTAAGCAATTTTTAACGGCTTCTGCAGTATTTAATACATCTTGTTGATAGGCTGGATCTGCACTAACAGAAGGGATTTTTAAGAGTTCTATAAGTTCATTGATAAAACGATCTTTATTTGCTTTTATATAGTTTTTGATGTCTGACATGTATATTTTTTTTCGCATTCAAAAATACTAAAATTCCTTCGATTCCGCTTTGCAAATTCAGACGAATGCTTATATTTGCAATCCAAAAGCTAAAAAAATATTTTGCTTTAGTTGCAGGCGTGGTGGAATTGGTAGACACGCTAGACTTAGGATCTAGTGCCGCAAGGTGTGAGAGTTCGAGTCTCTCCGCCTGTACAAACAAAAACCTCATCCTATTGAATTTTCAATAAGTTGAGGTTTTTTCAGTATGTAGGTCTAGAATCCTTAAATTAACTCTAGTGATGTGTTTTTCCTATAGCTTTATTTAATTCTTAATAATTCTCTTTGTAGTTAGTTTAACGCCATCAGAAAGTTTCAGTATGTAAACTCCTTTTTCTAATTGACTTATGTTTATACTATTTGTAATGGATTCTTTCATTAGTTGTTTCCCAAGAATATCATAAATAACAACGTTTAAATTAGTATAATTACCATCAATGTATACTATATCTGATGTAGGATTTGGATAGATTGAGATGTCTAATTGATTCAGGTCATCTACACCAGCTGTTGCACATTCTAATTCATCACCTGTAAATAGCCATCCTTTGTCATCTATTAAACTTTGTCTAGCATCCTCTCCAACACAATAAGTTAAGTTTACCGCGCCAAATAAAACATTAGACTTAACATTTTGTTCTGCCCAATCTATTAATAATGCATCATAATTAGTTGTAGATAGGCCAGAGTTGTCAAACATATTTTCCATATCAGTAACACTAATTATATTCCAATTACTAATATCTTGGTTAAAAGACGTTGCCTCAGAAAACATAGCATTCATCGTAGAAACATTAATAGTATTCCAATTACTTATATCTTGATTGAAAGATATTGCATCAGAAAACATAGAACTCATATCTGAAACACTAATTGTGCTCCAATCGCTTATATCTTGATTAAAACTCACTGCACCTTTAAACATAGAACTCATATCACTAACACCTATAGTATTCCATCCATTGATATCTCCATTGAAAGATATTGCATTAGAAAACATAGAACTCATGTCAGTAACACTAACGGTGTTCCAATCATTTAAACTTTTATTAAAAGATGATGCACCAGAAAACATAAAACTCATATCTGTTACTCCCAATACATTCCAATTATTGATATTTTTGTTAAAAGAAATTGCGTCTTCAAACATGTTTGCCATAGTATTTAAAGAAATCAGATTCCAGTCACCTATCTCCTGATTGAATGATGACGCACCTTTAAACATAGAATTCATATTAGTAACACTAGCTGTATTCCAATCTCCTATATCTTGGTTAAATGATGATGCATCCTTAAACATAGAATTCATGAAAATAACATTACCAGTGTCCCAACCATTAATATTTCCATTGAAGGAGAGTGCTCCAGAAAACATATTAGCCATCCCCAAAACACTACTGGTATCCCATCCGCTTATGTCTCCATTGAAAGATATTGCTCCTTCAAACATTCTAAATGTCGTTGTAACTTCGGATGTATTCCAATTACTCAAATCCTGATTAAAGGACGATGCGTTTAAAAAAGTTTCTGTAAAATTTGTAACATTTGAAATATTCCAATTACTAATTTCTTGATTGAAAGAAAGTGCCCCTGAAAACATATTTCTCATATCGGTAAGGTTACTTGTATCCCACTCACCAATCTCTTGATTAAAAGAGATTGCATCAAAAAACATATACTTCATATCAGTTACATTGCCTGTATCCCAACCACTAATATCTCCATTAAATGATATTGCCTCTGTAAACATTGAGTTCATATCAGTTACATTACTTGTATCCCAATCTGTGAGGGGTTGGTTAAAACTATCTGCTTGACGAAACATAGATTTCATAATGACAACATTACTTGTATCCCACTCACTTATGTCTTGATTAAAAGATATAGCCTTATAAAACATACCTAACATATTAGTAACATTACTAACATTCCAATCACTAATATCTTGATTAAAACTTTTTCCAAACATCCATGACATATCATTTACTCTACTAACATCCCAATTACTAATATCTTGATTAAAATCTTTCAAGCCACTCAACATGTTTCTCATAGTAATTACATTGCTAACATCCCAATTACCAATATTTTGATTAAAACTCATCTCACGAGGAAAATTTATGGGACTATCATTGCCATGATAATATCTTACTCCAAACATAGATTTCATATTAACAACATTACCAGTGTCCCAAGTATTTAACGGTTGATTAAAATCGAATGCTCTAAAAAACATTCTATTCATAAATCTAACATTGGAAACATCCCAATTGCTTATATCTGCATTAAAAGATTCATCATTACTGAAAGCATCTGTCATATCTGTGACTTGACTTACATCCCAATCTGGCATTATTCCATATTCACTATCTGTACATAGCCCATCAACTGGGTTTGTAGATAAACATTCTCTTACGGCAGTTAAAAAATTACTATCTGTAAGTTGAGAATAGGATGGAGTAGAAAGTGTAATTGTTAAAATAAGTAGTATTTTTTTCATTGGGGGTGTTTTAAATACCTTATTTTCATAAGGTGGACTAATTTTTAAGATATTAACTGAAAATTAAAAGATAGAAAAAAGCTAGTTATAGCTTATCCAACCTTATTATAGATCTGTAAAGGTTGGGTTGTTTAATGTTTTTGATTCATAGCTAAACAAAATTAAATGATAATTGTGTTTTTTATAAAAAATCATTCTTAAATAAATCACAAAAATTATTCATACCATTTTAAGCTATAAACGGTAATGAATTTGAAAAATAAGGGTAAACTAATTTTGAATAAAGCTGTAATCAATTTCCTCTACAGAAATTTTTTGATATTCTTTTGCAATCTTACTATTTAATAATTTCTTTAATTCCTCTATCTCTTGCTGATTAAATAACAAAACCAAATTTCCCTGAAGTGTTGGTATTGGGATGTTCTTTTTTACTTTAGGGCAAGGGTAGTTTTCATTCCAGTAGGAAGTATCTAAATGCATAATATATTTTTTAAATTGTATGTATTCTTTTTTTGTAAACTCAAAAAAAATGTTGTTGAAGGTAAGATGATAATGATGACAGTTTGTACACAATGTCAATTCTCCACTTTTTACTTTTCCTATGGTTTTTATATAATTGCACATAACACACATTTTTTATTTAGATTTAATAAAAATTATTTATATTTGTGCAAATATAAAATAGAATCATTCTAAATAAAAATTATATCAACTATATTTTAATGGTATTATTTTTTTTAAAAAATTAGCGAAAAATAATATTTACAAATAATTTTCTCATAACTCCTTTTACTTTTTTTATTTGAATTTGGCTCCTCAGAAATGAGGGGCTTTTTTTGAATATGTACTTTACATTTTTACATCTAAAGCATCGCGTAAAGCATTTCCAATCAACATAAATGCCATAACTATACTCATAATTGCTAGCCCAGGTATTACAGCAAGATAAGGTTTTCCAAGAATGATATAATTGTAGTGATTTTTTATCATGGCTCCCCAAGAGGGCGTGGGAGGTTGTGCTCCAATTCCTAAGAAACTTAATCCACTTTCAATAAGAATAGCTGCTGCAAAATTTGCTGCAGAAATCACTATAATTGGTGCAATAATATTGGGTAAAATATGTCTAAAAATAATTCTAAAGTTAGAAAAGCCTAAAACCTTGGCAGCTTCTACGTACTGTTGTTGTTTTGTGGTTAATACCTGTCCTCTAACAACTCTAGCAACCTCAACCCACATGGTTAATCCAACAGCAATAAATACTTGCCAATATCCTTTACCTAAAGCTAGAGTTATAGCAATTACCAATAGTAATGTAGGAATAGACCAAGTAATATTGATTAACCACATGATAAACGCATCTATTTTACCACCATAAAATCCAGCAATTGCTCCAATACCAATACCAATAATTAAAGAGATGAATACTGCAATAAATCCTATAAAAAAAGAGATTCTAGTACCTATTAATAATCTACTCAAAAGATCTCGACCATATTTGTCTGTTCCAAAATAGAAAGTTTTCTTTTTTATGTATTTTTTGGGAGAGTTATCTAGTAATGTTAATTTTATTGTTTTTGGTAATCGCTCGTCATAACCAATATATTCTAACTCTTCTTGAAGTATGCGATATGATTTAATAGCAATTTCTGTATTTGTTTGAGTATTTCCCATAAAAACTCTGTTAAAAAGCGATTGTGAGCTTTTTTCTTTAGATGGAATTGATAACATATCTACCGAGAAACCTGGTTTTTTAGAATGAATTTCTATATGCATTTGATTTGCATTTTGACTATTGTCTGGAGCTACTAAGTAACCAAATACAGCAATAAAACCACAAAAAATAACAAACCAAAAACTAAATAAGCCAATTTTATTTTGCTTAAATTTTTGAATAGCAACTTTAAAAAGTGATTTTGATTGGTCTATCATCTTTACAAAAGTAAAAAACCTGATAGGTTATACAAACTTATCAGGTCTTTAGAATTTTAAATTTATTTACTATTAATTTTTTACAATATTTTGACTACTCACTAATTTTAATTGACTTAACACATTTAATGCTTCTGATATGTAAAGATCCTTTGATAGATTTTTGTGCCAAGTGTCTCTTTTTTCTTTTAAATCTTCGTTAACTTTTAGTAAAGGAATTTCATAACTAGGAGAATTGAAAGCTAATCCTGATTGATATTTAAAAACTGTTTTAAATTTTTCAGCAAACTCTTCTTTCTGCTTTAATTCCTTTTGATATTGTTTATAATTTAAAGAGTAAGAAGAATCATCTTGTTCTTTTTTTAACCATTTAGCATATTCATCAATTAACTGAAATTTAGGATCTTTATTTATTCTTTCTATACTTGTAGTAACTACATCAGAAAAGTTACTATAAGAGTTCACTTGAGTATAGGATGCTTGGGGTACTTTATCCCAAGGTAAGGCTCCTTCAAGATCACGTTCCCCATACTTCATGTAACTGAAACGGGTTGGCATCGCAATGTCTGAATACACCCCTTCAACCTGAGTGGAACCTCCATTAATTCTGTAAAATTTTTGAATTGTCATTTTTAGATATCCTAAGTCTTTCTTATAACTTGGAAAAAATTTATTTACGGGTAAAATATTTTGCACTGTGCCTTTACCATAAGTTTGATTACCCCCAAGAATAACAGCTCTGTTGTAGTCTTGCATTGCTGCTGCAAAAATTTCAGATGCAGATGCAGACAATTCATTAACCAAAATGACTAATGCACCCTTCCATTGAATTCTTTTATCTACATCTTCTTTAACTACAGGTGCTTCATTTCTATATTTTACCTGTACAACAGGACCTTTATCAACAAATAAACCTGCTATTTTAATGGCTGTATCTAGAGACCCTCCACCGTTATTTCTTAAATCAATTAATAAGCCTTTAACGTTTTCTTCCTTAAGGCGCTCAATTTCTTTTTCCATGTCTTTGGCAGAATCTCTGAAGTTTCTATCTTCAAAATTAATGTAGAATTTAGGTAAATCTATAATGCCATATTTTTTACCATCTTTTTCTACAATTGAAGATTTTACAAAAGTTTCCTCTAACTGAACGATGTCTCGAGTAATTGTAATCACTTGAGTAGACCCATCTATTTTTTTCTTAACTGTTAGTAGAACTTTGGTGTCTTTCGGACCTTTGATAAATTTTATGGCATCATCTAAACGCATTCCTACAATATCAACTGGTTCTTCATTTTCTTGAGCCACTTTTAAAATAATATCTCCATCTTCTAAATCACCTTGCTTCCAGGCTGGTCCTCCAGAAACCAACTCAACAATGTGTGTATAAATACCTTTCTTTTGAAGACGAGCACCAATTCCTTCTACTTTACCAGACATATCTTGGTCAAAACTTTCTTTAATATTTGGAGGCATATAAGTAGTATGAGGACCAAAAGCTTCAGTTATACTATTTAAAAAAGTTGAAAACCAATCACGATGTTCTAATTCATCAATACGGATATATAAATTTTCCATAGATTTCATAACATCTTCTCTTGCCTTTTTTTCTAGGGTTGAAAAAGATCTCTTTTTGTAAGATTTATCTTTTTTTAACTCCTCTTCATCTAAATCTTCTTGTTCTTTAATTTTGTCTAAAGTTTGAAGTTTAAGTTGCTTTTTCCAAAAATTGATAAGTTCTTTTTCAGAATTTGCATAATCTACTTTTTTATAGTCTAAATCAATAATTTCATCTTTTTTGTAGTTGAATGGTTTCTTCAAAATAGAACCATAATAGTTTTTTGCATTTTTAATTTTATTCAAAAATCTATCGTAAACAAGACTATAGAAGGCAATATCAGATTCTTTGAGTTGATTATCTATTTGATATTTATATTTAGAAAATTCCTTAATATCATTTTTTGTAAAATATCTTTTAAATGGGTCTAGACCAGCAATGAAGTTGTTAAATACCATTTCAGAAAAATCATCATTTAACTCTTTTTGAACATAATGACCTCGGGTAAGCATGTAGTTTATCACAGAAATTAAAACTTTGTCTTTCTCTGGATCTTGTTCATTAGTAATTGTAGGATTTGCAAAACAAATACTATTAACTAATAAAAAAAGGGATAGAAAAGGAATAATAATTTTAGTTTTCATATATAAAATTCTGTTATTTAAGCGATTTTTTTATGATTATTTAAAGATGATAAGCATTGAAAACAGTATTAGATTCAA
>Ga0228671_1000020_pt1 | contig 43142 bp, 36 predicted proteins | sample 89DmetaG_FD_183013 | JGI IMG/M metagenome (GOLD analysis project Ga0228671, IMG submission 183013) | Seawater microbial communities from Monterey Bay, California, United States - 89D | ecosystem: Environmental > Aquatic > Marine > Coastal | place: USA: California | collected 2016-11-05 | reverse complement strand
TACAGAAAAACAAGAAAAAATTAATTAAAAATATTTTTAAAATTTAAAAACAAAAAACATGAAAATTACAGTTGTAGGAGCAGGTGCTGTAGGAGCTAGCTGTGCAGAATATATTGCTATTAAAGACTTTGCTTCTGAAGTGGTCTTGTTAGACATTAAAGAGGGGTATGCCGAAGGAAAGGCAATGGACTTAATGCAAACTGCTTCCTTAAATGGTTTTGATACTAAAATAACCGGAACTACCAATGATTATTCAAAAACTGCAAATTCAGATATTTGTGTAATTACGTCTGGTATTCCAAGAAAACCAGGAATGACTCGAGAGGAATTAATTGGCATTAATGCTGGAATTGTAAAAACAGTTTCCTCAAATTTAATTAAGCATTCTGAAAATACAATTATCATTGTGGTCTCTAACCCAATGGATACCATGACCTACCTAGTTCACAAAACTACCGGAATTCCAAAAAACAGAATCATTGGAATGGGTGGTGCATTAGATTCAGCCAGGTTTAAATACAGATTAGCAGAAGCCTTAGAGGCTCCTATATCTGATGTTGACGGTATGGTAATTGGAGGACATTCTGATAAAGGAATGGTGCCGTTAACCAGATTAGCAACCCGTAATTCTGTACCGGTTTCAGAATTTATATCAGAAGAACGATTAGAGCAAGTATTACAGGACACCAAAGTTGGTGGTGCTACCTTAACAGGTCTGTTAGGGACTTCTGCATGGTATGCCCCTGGTGCTGCTGTTAGTGGTTTGGTTCAAGCTATAGCTTGTGATCAACAAAAAATATTTCCATGCTCTACCTTACTAGATGGTGAATATGGCTTACACGATTTATGTATTGGAGTTCCTGTTGTTTTAGGTAAAAATGGAATCGAGAAAATTGTTGAAATCAAATTAAGTGATGCTGAAAAAGAACATTTAAATGCTTCTGCCGAAGGTGTTTCAAAAACCAACGGATTGTTGGCGTTATAATATCTTGCGCATACTTTCAAAATAAAAAACCAGCCTTTAAAGGCTGGTTTTTTTTGAATAAATTAATTTTTAATCTTAGGATAATCCAGAAATTACTCCGTTTTTGTCTATGGTCATCCCCTCTGATGCTGGAATTGAAGGTAAGCCAGGCATACGCATCATTTTCCCTAGGATTGGGATAATAAATTGTGCACCAGCGGCAATTTCAATTTCTCGAACAGTAACAGTAAAACCCTCAGGTCTTCCTATTAATTGTTCGTTATCTGAAAAAGATTTTTGTGTTTTTGCCATACATATGGCAAAATCATTAAATCCTAATCTATTAATTCTTCTCAGGTTTAACTGTGCTCTCTTACTGTATTCTACCTTGGCAGCTCCATAGATTTCTTTGGCTATTACTTCAATTTTTTCTGTTACTGGACTTTTCCAGTCATAAAGCGGTCTGTATTGCGTTGCTTTATTTTCTACAATATCAACTACGGCTTTTGCTAGTTCTTTTGTTCCTTCTCCTCCTTTTGCCCATCCCTCAGACAACACTGCTTGAACCCCTAAGCTTTGACATTTTTCAATTACAAAATTAACTTCCTCTGTTGTATCAGAAACAAATGAATTAACAGCTACTACTGGTTCTATATTATGTTTTCTGATATTTTCTATATGCTTCTCTAAATTTTTAAAACCTGATACTACTGCCTCTAAATTTTGCTCGTTATACTCCTCTTTTTTCACTCCTCCATGATGACGTAATGCTCTAATTGTAGCCACTAAAACGACACATTTTGGATTTAAATTTGCAAAAGCTGACTTGATATTCAAAAACTTTTCAGCACCTAAATCAGCACCAAAACCAGCCTCAGTAACCACATAATTTGACAGAGATAAACCCATTTTAGTTGCTATAATGGTATTGGTTCCCTGAGCGATATTGGCAAAAGGTCCTCCATGAATGATTGCTGGATTTTCTTCTAAGGTTTGAACTAAATTTGGTTTTATTGCATCTTTTAACAAAATTGCCATCGCATTTTCTGCCTTTAAGTCTCGGGCAAAAACAGGTTTTTTATCATAAGTAAATCCAATAAAAATATCACCCAAGCGCTTTTTTAAATTGTCAAAATCTGTTGCCATACAAAGAATTGCCATTACTTCAGAGGCAGGTGTTATATTAAAACCATCTTGTCTTGGCACCCCATTTGCTGTTCCTCCCAAACCAATAGTTATGTCTCTTAAGGCTCTATCGTTCATATCTATAACCCGTTTCCAGAGTATAGTTCTTGGATCTATATTTAGGTTAGAAACTTTATTTTGAATGTTATTATCTATTAATGCGGATAACAAATTATTTGCTTTTTCAATAGCATTAAAATCTCCTGTAAAATGTAAATTAATATCCTCCATAGGTACAACTTGAGAGTACCCTCCTCCTGCCGCACCTCCTTTGATCCCAAAAACTGGGCCTAAAGAGGGTTCTCTCAAAACAACTGTCGCTTGTTTTCCAATTTTATTCAATCCTTCAGTTAGACCAATAGAAACCGTGGTTTTACCCTCTCCTGCTGGTGTTGGAGTTAACGCTGTTACAAGAATTAAGTTATTATCTGCTACCTTAACCTCGTTTATAAGATGCAAAGGCAATTTTGCTTTATACTTTCCGTACATTTCAATGTCATCTTCTTTTACCCCTATTTTTTTTGCAATAGAAGTAATATGTCCTAACTTCTTGGCCTGTGCAATTTCGATGTCAGATAGATGACTCATAGTTTAAGTTTTTTTTTATTGATAGTTGTTTATCACTCTAATAATGCGAGTAAATATACATAATTTCATTAGGCTAATCTTATTGTAAATATTATATTTGCACGTTTTAAAAAGAAGTCGACTAAAATTAAACGAAGATGCAAAACAAAGGACTTATTAGATTATTTGCAATCCTTTTCGGATTAGTAAGTTTATACCAACTGTCTTTTTCATTCTTTACCTCTAAGGTTGAAAATGAAGCTAAAGAATATGCAAAATCTAGAGGAGATCTAGATAACGGAAGAGAGTTAGCAAAACTAGAAAAAAAATACCTTGATAGTGTAAACAACCTTGAGGTTATCAATTTAGGGGTTTCCCAGTTTACCTACAACGACATCAAAGACAAAGAAATGAATCTTGGTCTTGATTTAAAAGGAGGTATCAATGCGATTTTACAGGTTTCTGTAAAAGAAGTATTAATTTCTTTATCCAATGACTCAAAAAGTTTGGTCTTTAGACAAGCATTAAAAGCTGCAGATGAAGCTCAGAAAAATAATACTGACAACTACCTAGATTTATTTTTTAGAGAATTTGAAATCGCTGCAGGAACTAGTGGTATAAAACTAAGTGATCCTGAAATATTTGGTACAAAGGCACTTCGTGAAAAGATAAACTTCAACAAAACAAATGAAGAAGTAAAAGAAGAATTACAGATTGAAATCAATAGTTCTATCAATACAGCTTTTGAAGTTCTTAGAAGTAGAATTGATAAGTTTGGAGTTACACAACCAAACATTCAACGTATTGGTAATTCTGGGAGAATTCAAATTGAATTGCCAGGAGCTAAAGATATAGACAGAGTTACTAAGCTTGTAACTAGTAAAGCTGAATTACAATTTTGGGAAGTATTTTCTAATGCTGAAGTTCAAAACTATTTGTTTTCTGCAAACTCAGTTGTTGCTGAGATGTTAAAAGAAGACAAAGCTGAAGAAACTGAGGAAGTAGAGGAGGCAAATGATATTCAAAGTATTTTGAATGAAGTTAAAGATTCTACTGAGGTTCAAGAAAAATCTTTATTTACCTACTTAACTGTAAATTTTGCTCAGTCTGAACAACAAATTAGTTCTTTAGTTGCCCAAGCAAAAGTTGGTGATACAGCTATGGTGAATAAATTATTATCTGATCGAAAAGTAATTAGTTTACGAACCAATGACATAAAAAATGTAAAATTTTTATGGGACTATAAAGCTAATACTACCCCTGACGGTTCTGAAGTAATTGGATTGTATGCTATAAAATCTAATAGAAATGATGTTGCTCCAATACAAGGAGATGTAATTACAGATGCTGCTCAAGTTTTTTCTCAATTAAACGATCCTGAAGTTAGTATGGCGATGAATGGAAGAGGTTCTAAATTGTGGGAAAAATTAACAGGAGATAATGTTGGTGGTTTTGTGGCAGTTGTATTAGATGATTATGTCTACACTGCTCCATCTGTAAATCAAGCCATCGTAGGAGGTAGAACTTCAATTTCTGGTGGTAGTATGACTATCGAAGAAGCCCAAGATATTGCTACAGTTTTAAAAGCTGGTAAATTACCTGCGGCAGCAAGAATTATTCAAGCAGAAGTAGTTGGGCCTTCTCTAGGACAAGAATCTATTGATCAATCAACACAATCATTTATGCTAGCTATCTTATTAGTATTAGCTTGGATGATTATATACTATGGAAGAGCTGGTGTTTATGCAAACATTGCCCTAATTGTAAATATTCTTTTCATTTTTGGAATTTTAGCCTCATTTAATGCAGTGTTAACATTACCTGGTATTGCTGGTATTATTCTTACTATAGGGATGTCTGTGGATGCCAACGTAATTATCTTTGAAAGAATTAAAGAAGGAATTTTCAAAAAGAAAGGTCTAAAACAATCTGTTCAAGAAGGATTTAGTGTAAAAGGAGCCTTATCTGCAATTATAGATGCTAACATCACAAGTTTATTAACCGGTATTATATTATATGTTTTTGGAACAGGTCCAATTAAAGGATTTGCTTTAACCTTAATCATTGGTATTTTAACCTCTTTATTTACTGCTGTATTTATTACGAGATTACTTATTGATGGGGCTACAGAAAAAGGAAAGAACTTAACCTTTAATACCTCTTTATCTAAAGGATGGTTCCAAAATATTAATATTCAATTTTTACGCAAGCGTAAAATTGCCTACGTAATTTCAGGAGCTATAATTTTAGGTGGTATTGCCTCTATTGCTAGTATTGGTTTAAAACAAGGAGTCGACTTTAAAGGAGGGCGTTCTTATGTTGTTAGATTTGATCAAACAGTGAATGCTACTGAAGTTTCTGAATCTTTAAAAGAAGTATTTGAAACGGCTCCAGAAGTAAAAACGTACGGATCTGACTCTCAACTAAAAATAACAACTGTTTATAAAATTGATGAAGAAGGAAATGATGTTGATGAGGAAGTTCAAACTGCTTTGTTCACAGGGTTAAAAAATTACTTATCTGAAGGAACTACTTATGAAAGCTTTAAACCTGGTTTTCAAAAAGAAGGAGAAAGCACCAATACCATTATGAGTTATATCAAAGTAGAGCCTACCATTGCAGATGATATTAAAACATCAGCAGTATATGCTGTATTTGGGTCATTACTAATTGTCTTTTTATATATCTTATTACGATTTAGAAAAATATCTTTTAGTTTAGGTGCTGTAATAGCAGTATTTCATGATGTGCTCATAGTATTAGGAATCTTTTCAATACTCTATAAATTTATGCCATTTGATATGGAAATAGGCCAATCGTTCATTGCTGCCATCTTAACAGTGGTAGGTTATTCATTGAATGATACCGTGGTTATTTTTGATAGAATTAGAGAGTTTGCTGGAATTCACACAAAATGGGCTTACAGCGAAGTTGTAGACAAAGCATTAAGCAGTACTTTAGGAAGAACTATTAATACATCATTAACAACACTATTGGTAATGTTAGCCATCTTTACATTTGGTGGAGATTCTATTAGAGGATTTATGTTTGCCTTAATTATTGGTGTTGTAGTAGGAACCTACTCATCATTATTTGTAGCAACTCCTGTAATGTATGATACTTCTAAAACAAAAGAAGCAAGTAAGAAATAATTTCAAAAGATAGATGATGAAACCGTTTTGTTCCTACTGACTTTTATCAGTACATCAAAACGGTTTTTTCTTTTTTAATATCAGCATAGTATCTTTACAAGATGAGCATTATAAAACTTCACGATTTAAATTTTACACCATTTATTTCAGAAAAAGAACTCTCTGAGATTGTAAGTACTTTAGTGAACAAGGTAAGCATAGACCTAGACCCTGATGAAATTCCAATATTTATTGGGATTTTAAATGGATCTTTTCTTTTTGCTGCAGATTTTATTAGAAAATATACTCACAACTGTGAAGTGTCATTCGTAAAATTAAGTTCCTACCAGGGCACATCATCTTCTGATGTTGTTCATGAACTAATAGGGATTAATGAAGACTTGTCTGGCAGAACCATTATTATCCTAGAAGACATTATAGACACAGGAACTACCCTACATAAAATTTATGATAGTTTTAAAAATAAAAATGTAAAACAATTAAAAATTGCTACCCTATTCTTTAAACCAGATGTCTACAGAAAAGAATTGCCTATAGACTATATTGGTAAAAATATTGAAGATAAATTTATTGTAGGCTATGGGTTAGATTACAATGGCTTAGGGAGAAATTTACCAGCAGTTTATCAATTAACAACAGAAACAAACTAAATGAAAAATATTGTATTATTTGGACCTCCAGGTGCTGGAAAAGGAACACAAGCTGAACTCTTAAAAGGAAAATATAACTTAGTGCATATTTCCACAGGTGATGTTTTTAGGTTTAATATTAAGAACGAAACCGAACTAGGTATACTTGCAAAAACTTTTATGGATAAAGGCGATCTTGTCCCTGATGAAGTAACCATTAACATGCTTGAAGCAGAAGTAGACAAAAATACAAATGCCAGGGGATTTATTTTTGATGGATTTCCAAGAACCCAATCTCAAGCAGAAGCATTAGATGGTTTTTTAAGTACCAAAGGAGAAAAAATAAATGGGATGGTTGCCTTGGAAGTACCTGAAGACTTACTAGTTCAACGATTACTTGAGAGAGGAAAAACCAGTGGAAGAGCCGATGATACTGATGAAGTAAAAATTAGAAATCGTTTTAACGAGTACAATACCAAAACTGCTGTTTTAAAAGATTATTACGCTGCAAAAGGAAACTATTTTGGTGTAAATGGAGTAGGTTCTATTCAAGAAATTACAGAACGTTTAGCAAAAGTTTTCGATACACTTTAAATTATGACAGAAGGAAACTTTGTTGATTATATAAAAATATACGCTTCCTCAGGTAAAGGTGGTAGAGGCTCTGCACACCTTCATAGAGAGAAGTTTATCACAAAGGGTGGCCCCGATGGTGGTGATGGTGGTCGTGGTGGTCATATTATTCTTCGCGGAAATAAAGATATGTGGACTTTGTTTCATCTAAAATTTAAAAAACATTTCAGAGCAGAACAAGGTGGAGATGGAAGTAAAAGTAGAAGCACTGGAAAAGATGGGACCGACATTTATATAGATGTACCCCTTGGAACCATAGTTAGAAATAGTGAAACTGCTGAAATTATTTTTGAAATCACCGAAAACGGAGAAGAAAAAATTCTATTAGAAGGTGGTATGGGTGGCCGAGGAAATTGGCATTTTAAATCTGCTACCAATCAAACCCCCAGATATGCCCAGCCTGGTGTTGACGGTTTAGAGGGTTGGTATCAAATAGAATTAAAACTTTTAGCAGATGTAGGTTTGGTTGGTTTTCCTAATGCTGGAAAATCTTCACTACTTTCTGTAATTACTGCAGCAAAACCAAAAATTGCAGACTATGCATTTACAACCCTAAAACCAAATCTAGGTATTGTAGACTATAGAGAATACAAGAGTTTTGTAATGGCCGATATTCCTGGAATTATTGAGGGAGCTGCCGAAGGCAAAGGACTTGGACATCGCTTCCTGCGTCATATAGAACGTAACTCAACCCTACTCTTTTTAATTCCTGCAGATAGTGATGATATTCATAAAGAATATGAAGTGCTATTAAACGAACTTAAGAAGCACAATCCAGAATTGTTAGACAAAGAACGTTTACTAGCGATTTCAAAAACAGACATGTTAGATGAAGAGCTACAAGAGGAAATTAAAAACGAACTACCTTCAGGAATTCCTTTTGTATTTATTTCTTCGCTAGCACAAATAGGACTTCAAGAGCTCAAGGATAAACTCTGGAAAATGTTAAATTAATTTTCTAGATTAATTCTTATAGGTAGTTTATATTGAGTTGTTACTGGGATCCCCCTTTTAATAGCCGGAAAAATTTCTGACAATTCACCGATACTTTTTTGCATCATTTCATGTAACGATGGAATCTCTTTTATAAGGCTCTCAGAAGCTTCTATTTTGGTTAATTTAATCTCTTTATTAGACTTAATAATTAAGGTAACTATAATTGTTTCATTTAAAGGTTTTTTTACTTTAATTGAATATTTTGATAAGCTATTAGCTATTTCTTCTCGTATGGTTGTTCTAAAGCAAATATTTTTTTTATCCTTATCTATTAGAGAATCGCAGATCTTAAAGGAAGGAGAAATATCTACAGAGGTATAATCTACATCCATATTAATTTTCTCTACATTCTTGTTTTTTTCAAATGAAAAATACTCACAAGAAGTAAAAAAAATCAGTAGGCATATGTATAAAAAATAACGCACTTTAAATAATAAATTATTTAGTGTGAAATTACGCAATTATAATGACTTTAAATACTTAATGATATATACTAGTAGAACCAATAATTATTATAAAAAAACCCACTCAATATTTGAATGGGATTTTCTTATGAAAAATAGACAATGACTTCTCATTGACATTTCAAAGATATTTTAACCTTAATAAATCAAATAATAAAAATGGAGCAATCTCTGTTAGTATTGATGCAAATAGTTTGAAATAAAGACCAATAAGAATAGTTATTTCCTTAATGTATTGGAATCAATTTTAATCTTTGTAACAAAAATTTAATTATTTCGTCCAATGAATAGAATCATTTTATATGGATATTTTATTATTGCTATTGGGTCTTTTTTTTATAATTCTTGGAATTATTGGTTCGTTCATACCAGTATTACCTGGCCCTATTACTAGTTGGATAGGATTATTATTAATTCATCTTACCAATGTCATTCCTTATAATTGGACTTTTATACTAACTACTTTTACAATTGCCTTGTTTGTGTATATTTTAGATTATATCATCCCTGCTCTAGGAACAAAAAAATTTGGTGGTAGTAAATATGGTATCATTGGAACTACAATAGGTTTGATTGTTGGACTGATTTTTCTTGGACCTTTTGGAATTATAATTGGACCTTTCATTGGAGCATTAACTGGAGAGCTTATTTATGATAATCAAAATTCCAACAGAGCATTAAAAGCTGCTTTTGGCTCTCTTATAGGGTTTCTGTTTTCTACTGGATTAAAATTTATAGTCAGTATTATTTATGCAGGATTATTTTTATCGAAAATTTGGGAGATGAAATCTAACTTCATTTAAACGCAAAAAAAAAGCGACCCATCTCAGGGAAGCTTTCCATTGGTTAACAAAACCAAGACACTTTTTACGAAAGTGCCAAAACAACACAACACGTTGTTTAAAATTAAACAACATGCAAATATAAGTCTTTTTGAAATTTAAATCGCTATTATTTCTTTTTTAACTTCAAAGTTCTTTTCATCAAATCACTATCTTTGCTGCTTATAATCATTTCAGAAAAGTAAATAGAATGCAATTATCAGAACAAGAAGTTGTACGTAGAGAAAAACTAACGAGATTACGCGAATTAGGTATCAATCCTTATCCCGCAGATTTATTTCCTGTAGATACTAATTCTAAGGAAATAAAAAACAACTTTAAAGAAGGTAAACAGGTAACTATAGCCGGAAGATTAATGGTTATAAATATTCAAGGAAAAGCCTCTTTTGGTCAATTACAAGACGGAGAAGGTAGAATTCAACTTTATTTTAATAGAGATGAAATTTGTCCTGGAGAAGATAAATCCTTGTACAATACTGTTTTTAAAAAATTACTAGATTTAGGAGATTTTATTGGCATAACGGGAACACTTTTTACGACTAAAGTTGGTGAAAAAACTGTGATGGTTAAAGCGTTTACCCTACTTTCTAAATCATTAAAACCCCTGCCGATTCCCAAAGTAAAGGATGGCATTACTTATGATGCATTTACAGATCCTGAACTAAGATATAGACAACGCTATGCAGATTTAGTGGTAAACCCTCATGTGAAAGAAGTTTTTGTAAAGCGAACAAAACTTTTTAATGCCATGCGGTCGTTTTTTAATGAGGCTGGTTACTTTGAAGTTGAAACCCCTATTTTGCAACCTATTCCTGGTGGAGCTGCAGCGCGACCTTTTATAACGCATCACAATTCTTTAGACATTCCTCTATATATGAGAATTGCTAATGAACTGTATTTAAAAAGATTAATTGTAGGTGGTTTTGATGGGGTGTATGAGTTTTCTAAAAACTTCAGAAATGAGGGTATGGACAGAACCCACAATCCAGAATTTACAGCGATGGAAATTTATGTTTCCTACAAGGATTACAACTGGATGATGGAATTTGCAGAGCAGTTATTAGAATATTGTGCCATTGCAGTTAACGGAACTTCAGTTGCTACGTTTGGAGAACATACTATAGATTTTAAGGCACCTTATGCTAGAGTAACCATGACAGACTCTATCAAGCATTTTACGGGTTTTGATATTACTGGAAAAACAGAAGATGAAATTAGAGCTGCTGCTATAGCAATGAATATTCCTGTTGATGAAACCATGGGAAAAGGAAAGTTAATCGATGAGATTTTTGGAGAGAAATGTGAAGGCAATTACATTCAACCTACCTATATAACAGATTATCCTAAAGAAATGTCTCCGCTTTGTAAAGAACATAGAGACAACCCTGAACTAACAGAACGATTTGAATTGATGGTTTGTGGAAAAGAAATTGCCAATGCCTATTCTGAATTAAATGACCCTATAGATCAACGAGAACGTTTTGAGCATCAACTAAAACTTGCTCAAAAAGGAGATGATGAAGCCACAGAATTTATTGATCATGATTTCTTAAGAGCATTAGAATATGGAATGCCACCTACTTCTGGAATGGGGATTGGAATGGACAGATTAATTATGTTTTTAACCAACAATCAGTCTATTCAAGAAGTATTATTCTTTCCTCAGATGCGCCCAGAACAAAAAGCGCCTTCTATTGAATTAAATGAGGAAGAGAAAGCTGTTTTAGCTATAATTTCTAAAGCTGAAAAAATAGATTTAATAGCCCTAAAAACTCAATCTGGATTAAGCAATAAAAAATGGGACAAAACCATTAAAGGCTTAACTAAAAAAGAGGTTGCAAAGGTTACTAAAACTGAAGAGGGGTTATTTGTGGAACTGGTTTAAAGGTATCTAGTATTTTATTTTGCTTCAATAATTATAGCTTTTAGTCGAAATTTACTAGTTTTTTTCATGCTAAGTTGTTAGTTTTGATAAAGATAGCATCAATTTACATAAAAAATTAAACCTTTTTTATGAACAAGGGTCTTATTCATACTATTCTATAAAATTATTTTTTTTGGCATCTTTATTACCTATTAGCGGAGTTCTTGGATTGCGTAAAGCAAAACATTTATTGAGAAGAGCATCTTTTGCTTATAACAAGGATAGCATCAATACTTTTGCGGATTTAAACATTAACGATGCCTTAAACCATTTAACTTCTGTTGAAACTAATGCTTGGGAAGAGCCCTATGATCCTCTTCCAACAGATAATCCAGATGCTTTTTGGCTATCTTCTTCTGAACTTCCAAATACTTTTGATGGTCAAGGCAGAAAAAGGAGAATTGTAGCAAGTTGGTGGTGGTATAACGCATTAAATCAAGTCAGTTTAAGACATAAACTAACTTTCTTTCTACATACTTCATTTACTGTTTCTAAAGATGATGGTTCAGGAACTTCTACACATTTTTATGATCATCTGCAATTACTAGATTTCTATGCATATGGTAATATAAAAACCTTTGCAAAAAAAATAACCTTTGATAATTCAATGTTATTATACCTAGATAATACCACCAACAATGCAGATAATCCGAATGAAAATTATGCCAGAGAATTTTTGGAATTATTTACCATCTTAAAAGGTCCTCAAATCGCAGATGGTAATTATACAAATTATACAGAATTAGATATTCAGGAGGCAGCAAAAGTTTTTTCTGGCATCAAGATTAAATACGACAGAAGCATTATAGACCCAGACACAAATCTTCCAAAAGGAAGAATAAGTATTAGTGATCATGATACATCAAATAAAACATTTAGTAATGCTTTCAACAACCAAACAATTACCGGAGGAAATTCAGAAGAAACCATTATAAATGAGTTAGACTCATTTGTAGAAATGATATTTGAAAAACAAGCCACTGCTAAATCTTTTTGTAGAAAACTATATCGTTATTATGTGAAGAGTGAAATTTCTGAAGAAATTGAAAATGATATTATTGTTCCTCTGGCTACAGAACTAATAAATAATGACTATGAACTTTTACCTACTGTAAAAACACTCCTATCATCAGAACACTTCTTTGGCATTAATGACACTAATGAAAACGATATAATTATAGGATCAATAGTTAAAAGTCCTTTACAAATGATTTCTGAAATAAGTTCATGTTTTGAACTTGAAATTCCAAACCCCTCAACTAATAATATTGATTTTTATCGATTTTTTAATTTTGTACATAATTTCTTTTTAGCGAGTAGTGGCCTTATTTTATTCAGTCCTGATTCAGTTGCTGGCTATCCAGCTCATTATCAGGAACCAGATTATGACAGACACTGGTTCTCGTCAAATACAGTTTTGGGTAGGTATAAATTAATTGAAAGCTTCATTAGTGGAAGAAATAAATTGGGCAATAATGGTCTTATTTATGCTCAATTAGATATTGTTAACTATGTAAGAAATCACAGTATAAATCCCTCAGATGCAATTTCGCTCATAACAGAATTATCTGATTTGTTATATCCTGAAAGTATAGATAGTGATAGAAAAAATTATTTTGCAGAAAACTTACTAGAAGGATTCCCTTCTTATTATTGGACAAATGCATGGTCTGAATACCTGAGTACAAATGATGATAGTGTAGTTAAATCTAGACTAGAAGCATTACTTTCAGCTTTGATAAATGCCACAGAATTTCAATTAAACTAGAATCGTATGAAAAGAAGAAACTTTTTAAAACTTTCTGCAACGGCATCTGCTATTGGTTTACTTCCTCTTGAAATAAAGGCAATTTTAAAAACTGCTAATCTATCATCTTGTGATGTTGCAAACCGAAAATTAATTCTTATAAATCTCGCGGGTGGTAATGATGGACTTAACACCATTATTCCCATTAACGATTACGATAATTATGCTAACTTAAGACCTACACTAAAAATCCCAAATACAGGGGTAAATTCTTTCATTACTCTAGATAGTACACTACCAGATAATCAATTGATTGGTCTTCATCCCTCACTGACAGGTTTTAAAGATTTATATGATGAGGGTAGGATGCGTATATTACAATCCGTTGGTTATCCTTCTCAGAATAAAAGTCATTTTGCATCTACGGATATTTATTCAACTGGTAATGATGGTAATAGCTGGGATAATGGAAATGATTCTGGTTGGATTGGTCGGTTTATGGAAAAATATTACATAAATGAATTAACTGACAGTTATCCTTTGGGAGTTCAAATTGGTTCTAATAAAACCTCATTAGGGTTCCATGGAGAGACAGAACATGGTTTAGCAATTAATATTTCCGGACAAGACCCAGCGGGTTTTTATTCAGAATTAAGTGGTTTAGGTGGACCTGCACCAACTAATATTCCAGACAGTGATTATGGTTTAGAGCTTCATTATATTGCGGAAATAGATCAATTATCTAATCAGTATTCTCAAGCAATTTCAAATGCATTTAATTCGGGAAGCAATGCTAATTCTTACCCCGATACAGATTTATCAAATCAACTTAAAACTGTAGCCAAATTAATTAGTGGAGGCCTTGAATCTAAGGTTTATATTGTAAAAATTGGTGGTTTTGACACACACAATAACCAGTCTCAAGTAGCTGGATCTATTGAGGGTAAACATAATGATTTATTAACCGAGGTTTCTGAGGCTATTAAGTCTTTTGTAAATGACTTGGATGGACAAGGATTAGCAGATGATATTGTTGGGCTTACCTTTTCAGAATTTGGTAGAAAAGCAAAAGAAAATGGAAGTTTAGGTACAGACCACGGAGAGATTGCTCCCATGTTTGTATTTGGAAATCCAGTGAATGGAGGAGTGTCTGGAACTAATGTAGATCTGAGTGAAGCTACAGACGATAATAACTATCAATTAGAAACTGTTCAATTTGATTACAGACAAACTCTGGGTACTTTATTACAAAATTTCTTAGGGGCAGATGATTCAGTGATTGATTCGGCCTTTTTTAACTTTTCAACGGATGAAAGCTTTGCAAATTTAAAAATTAACGAACTTATTAAAGATTCATTTTCAATAGATGAGGAGTGCTATAGTCAAACACTTGAGATTGATAAATTTAATGCTCAAGGATCACCAAAGGAATGGATTGTTTTTCCTAATCCAGTTCGAGAAATATTACAAGTGCATTCTGGAAAAGAATTTACCACCGTGAGTTATAGGGTTTTTAACAATCAATCTCAAACAGTTCTGAAAGGAACTCATCAATTAATTAATGGTACTTTAAAGGTTAATACTCAAAACCTTACTCCTGGCATTTATTTTATCCAAATTATTTCAAATGGAAAAAATGAAACTCATAAAATTTTGAAATTATAGAACTTTCTTCAATTATTTCCATTTAATATTACACCCTATACTGGGCTTTGGAATACCTGTGTAGGATTTTTCACTTTCAAGAAGATCTAAAACTTCCCGAATATCAATCCCTGTAACAGGAAGCTTATTACCTGGCCTTGAATCATCTAATTGACCATGATAAACTGATATTAAATTGCCATCAAAAATATATAAATCTGGAGTGCATGCCGCATCGTACGCTTTGGCCACCTCTTGAGTCTCGTCATACAAATATGGAAACGGATAGTTTTCTTTTTTTGCATGAATTTTCATATTGGCAGGGCCGTCCATCGGGTATTTTTCGGAATCATTACTGCTAATGGCAATAAAACTAAATCCTCTAGAACTATAGTCATTCGCTATTTGAACTAGGGCTTTGTTAATATGAATTACAAAAGGACAGTGGTTGCAAATAAAGAAAATAACTGTTCCTTTCTTCCCTTTTAATTCATCCAAAGAAACCTCTTTTTCTGAGATAGTATCTAACAATGTGAATTTGGGAGCAGAGATCCCTTTCTGAAAATTATTGGATGGTGTTAATGCCATATTCTTAATTTTTTAGCCTTTATACTTTATGGGTAAATGCACCACTTTTTTTGTATCAAAAAAATCTTCATCAAAAAAATCTGATAAATTAAATATTGAAACTGTGGTGTATTTTTTTAATTCTTCAGTTAAATCACCCCCTTTTAAGTATAGAATTCCATTTTTAATTTTGTGCTCCTGTTTTTTATTGATTTTCCCTTTGGTCCAGCGAACAAATGTTTCCATTTGAGCCACTGCTCTACTCACAATAAAATCATAGGTGTCTTTAACCTCTTCAACTCTTCCATGAGTGGTTGATACATTTTGCAATCCTAAACCTTCAGCTACCTCATTTACTACCTTTATTTTTTTACCTATACTATCTACTAGATGGAAATGTGACTCTGGAAATAATATAGCCAAAGGAATTCCGGGAAAACCTCCACCTGTTCCTACATCCATTATTTTAGTATTGGGTTTAAACTGAATTATTTTAGCTATTCCTAGAGAATGTAATACATGTCTTAAGTATAACTCATCAATATCTTTTCTGGAAACTACATTAATTTTTAAATTCCAGTCTTTATATAAGTCTTGTAATTTTGAGAATTTAATAAGTTGGTCTTGAGTTAATTCCGGAAAATATTTTAAAAGTAAATCCATGATTTATATTATTTCACAAAAGTAATTAATCATAAGAACAATTACGTGAAATAATAATCGTTTATAATCATATCGTACTCAAAAATGTTTATTTTTGGTATGTACACAATTCTACTAGTTATGAAGTCAATAAATTTTTCAAGAATAGATAAAGCTAAGTTTTTCCGAACTCTAAATAAAAGAGTAAATACTTACTTCAAAGAAAATAAAATTAAGAGAACAGGCAATTGGAAACTATACACAAAAGCCTTTATAATGTTTTCTATTTTTTTAGTACCATTTATTTTAATTCTTACTGTAGAAATGCCTCAATGGGTAATGTTTATTTTAATGGCAGTAACTGGTATTGGAATGGCTGGAGTTGGAATGAATGTAATGCATGACAGCAATCATGATTCTTTTTCTAGTAGAAAATGGGTTAATAAATTAATGGGAAGTAGTATCTATATCCTAGCTGGAAATGTATACAATTGGAAAGTACAACACAATGTCCTTCACCATACATTTACAAATATTAAAGATCATGATGAAGATATTGATGCCGGAAGAATTATACGTTTTTCAAAACATTCTAAATGGTTGAAGATTCATAAGCTTCAGAAATACTATTCTGTTTTCCTCTATGGATTACTAACAATTAATTGGGCCATTACCACCGATATAAAACAAATGCATAATTATTTGAAAAGAAAACTATCCTATGGTAAATTTCCAAGCCCTGCGGTAGAATGGACAAAATTAGTAATCTCTAAACTAGTTTACTATTCTTTATGGATCGTTTTACCTTTAGTTGTTTTAGACATAGTTTGGTGGAAAGTTTTGATTGGGTTTTTTGTAATGCATTACACCGCTGGTATGATATTAAGTTTAGTTTTTCAATTGGCTCATATTGTTCCAAATACAAAAATGCCTTTACCAGATAAAGATGGAAACTTAGAACATACTTGGGCAGTCCATCAATTATATACTACCTCTAACTTTGCTCCTAGTAATAGACTCATAAATTTCTATACGGGGGGGTTAAATCATCAGGTTGAACATCATATTTTTCCGCATATCTCTCATATTCATTACGGTAAGTTGGCTAAAATTGTAAAAGAAACAGCCAAAGAATTTAATTTGCCATATAACGAGTATAAAACTACAAGAAAAGCTATTATAGAGCATTTTAGACACCTAGGTGTTTTAGGTAAAAAACCAGAAATAGCATAAAACATTCATAACTTCACAATATAAATGTCACATCCATTATCGAACAGAATAAATAGCCTACCTGTTTCTCAAACATTAGCAATGGCAGCAAAGGCAAGAGAGTTAAAAGCTGCAGGAAAAGATATTATTAGTTTAAGTTTAGGGGAACCAGACTTTAATACACCAGACTTTATTAAAGATGCTGCTGTAGAGGCAATTAATCAAGATTATAATTCATATACCCCTGTAGATGGTTATGGAGAATTAAAAGAAGCCATCTGCACTAAGTTTAAACGAGACAATAACTTAAGCTATAAGCCAAGTCAAATTGTTGTATCTACAGGTGCTAAACAATCTATTGCAAATGTTGCTCAAGTGCTTCTTAATCCAGGAGATGAAGTTTTATTACCTGCGCCATATTGGGTAAGCTATTCTGCGATTGCAATTTTGTGTGAAGCTACATTTGTGGAAATCCCATCTTCTATAGATTCAGATTTTAAAATTACACCAGAACAATTAGAGGCATCTATTACTCCAAAAACAAAAATGGTATTTTTTAATTCTCCTAATAATCCTAGTGGAACAATTTACACGGAAGAGGAATACAGGGCTTTAGCAAAAGTTTTAGAAAAATACCCTCATATATATATTCTTTCTGATGAAATTTATGAGCATATAAATTACAACAACCCAACATTCAGTTTTGCCGCAATAGAGAATATGTTTGACAGAACAATCACAGTTAATGGTCTTGCTAAAGCTTTTGCAATGACAGGTTGGAGAATTGGGTATATTGGTGCACCAGAATGGATTGCTAAAGCATGTACAAAAATGCAAGGACAAATTACATCAGGAACAAATTGTATCGCACAACGAGCTGCAATTACTGCTGTTCTGGCTCCAGTTTCTAAAGTACAATATATGGTAGACGAATTTAAATCTCGTAGAAATATTGTATTAGAACTTCTCGGTAAAATAGAAGGGTTTAAATTAAATATTCCTGATGGTGCATTTTATGTTTTTCCAGATATTTCCTATTTCTTTGGAAAAACTATCAAAGGGAAAGACATTAAAGATGCAAATGATTTTTCCTTATTTCTCCTTGAGGAGGCCAATGTAGCATCAGTTACCGGAGCTGCTTTTGGAGCTCCAAATTGTATAAGGTTATCTTATGCTGCCTCTGAAGCTGTCTTGAGAGAAGCAATTGATCGTATACAAAAAGTACTTCAATAAATTATTGGTATATAAAATCATCCTGGATATTTTATTTAAAAAAACCGCACTCATATAACATAAGCGCGGCAGGGATAATTAGGGTTAAATCTTCTTAATCTACATTATCATGAAGAAAAGAATTGTTTGATTTTAATTGAATATCTTCATTGTCATCAGTTGCAAGACTAGTCTTAGATTTACTGATGGTTGATCCTGTATCATCTAAACTTATTCCTAACCTTTTATAGGCTGGCTGACGCTCTATATCATCGATGTTTTTATTCAATTGATCTGTAAATTTATAGTTGAATCCTTTCATCTTATTTCGTCTATCCTCAGCCCTCTTTTGAAGTTCTGTAATGGTAAGACTCAATGGTGAAACCTCTTCACTAGTTGCTGCTATTTCATTAATTTCTGACTGTGGAAGTGATGTTTTTAGTTCAAATTGAAGTTCTTCTTCAACCTCTTTCTCTACTTTAGGAATGGAAGAACTTTTACCTATAGTAGGTTGAATATCGAAATCTTCTAATACATGTCTCTTTAGTGAAGCTTCATCTTTTTCCAGAGTAATTTCTTGGGCATCATTAACCTCAAGATCTAAAATTTCTGATGTTAACTCAAAACGAGTATTGACATCATCTATTTTAATTTCTTCATAGGAATTTAAGGGAAGATCAAATAATAAATCTGCTTGAATTTCTTGTGGCTCTTCTTCAACTTCTTCCTCAATTACTGGTGTTGTATTGGTGATAATAAAATCTTCCTCAGAGATAGACTCTTTAAATACTTCATCATAAATAACAACACTGTTTTTTATAAACTCTGAAGTAGGGATTAAATCCATTTGAATTTCATCGTTGATTTGAGAAGACTCAATTTCATCTTCATCTTCTAAAACATGTACAATTCTCTTTTCAAATTTACTGCTTGACTCCTCCTGAGTAACATGAGGTTTAGGTCCATCATTACTTGAGAAGTCATAGGTGGCTTTTTGCTCATCCTCAAGAGTATGAACTATTTTCTTAGCCTCTGTATTTATAATATTATTTTGTTGGTCTGCAGCAAATCCTGTGGCAACAATAGTTACAGATATGGCATCACCTAATTCTTGATCTTCACCAATCCCCATAATAATATTTGCTTCGAAACCAGCCTCTGCCTGAATAAAATCATTAATCTCACCAATCTCATCAAGTGTTACTTCATTAGCCCCAGAAACTATTAATAATAAAACATTTTTGGCACCTGTAATTTTGTTGTCATTTAATAAAGGAGAATCTAATGCTTTTACAATCGCGTTCTTAGCTCTTGAAGTACCTGATTCTTTTGCAGAACCCATAATAGCTGTTCCGCTTTTAGAAAGTACGGTTTTTGCGTCATGTAAATCAATATTTTGTTTGTAGTGGTGAGTTATTACCTCTGCTATACCTCTTGCAGCGGTAGACAACACCTCATCAGCCTTTGAAAATCCTGCTTTAAAGCCGAGATTACCATATACCTCCCTGAGCTTGTTATTATTTATGACGATTAAAGAATCAACATTATTACGTAATTGATCAATACCTACTTGTGCTTGTTTTGAGCGCATTCTTCCTTCAAACTGAAAAGGTATAGTAACTATTCCTACGGTAAGAATATCCATATCTTTTGCAACTTTAGCTATAATTGGTGCGGCTCCTGTACCTGTACCACCACCCATTCCAGCTGTAATAAATACCATTTTAGTTTGGGTATTTAGCATGTCTTGAATTTCCTTTATACTCTCTTTTGCAGCTTGTTCTCCTATCTCTGGATTTGCTCCTGCACCAAGTCCTGAAGTTAAATCAGCTCCTAACTGGATTTTATTTGGAATTGAACTATTTTCTAATGCCTGTGCATCTGTATTACAGATGACAAAATCTACCCCTTTGATGTCTTGCTGATACATGTGATTAACAGCATTACTTCCTCCACCACCTACTCCAATTACTTTTATTGTATTGGACTGTGATTTCGGCATATCAAATAAAATGTTATCAAATTCTGTACTCATAAAAATAACTTTTTTATTTTGTTTGTTTATCTATTCTAATTATTCTGCGTTATCTAAAAACTCTTTCAATCCATCTGTGAACTTATCGAAGAAAGATTTCTTTTTAATTTTTGGCTTTACTTCTACTTCTTGCTCTAAGGTCACCTCATTATTCTTTTCAGAAATATCAGGCTCATCCTGATCCTTATCCTCTTTCGAATGATTTTCTAAACCTTGCATCAACAGACCAACTGCTGTAGCATAGGAAGGACTAGATAAATCATCATCAGAGTCTCCAGCTAGATGTTCGTTAGGATATCCTATTCTAGCATCCATTCCAGTAATATACTCAACTAATTGTCTCAAATGCTTCAACTGAGAACCTCCTCCAGTTAACACAATTCCAGCAATTAATTTTCTTTTTTGTGTTTCGTGACCATAATTTTTTATTTCTAAATAAACATGCTCTATTATTTCTTGAACTCTTGCATGAATGATTTTAGAAAGGTTTTTAAGGGTAATTTCTTTAGGCTCTCTTCCTCTTAGTCCTGGAATAGAAACTATTTCAGTTTCTTTGTTCTCTCCTGGCCAAGCAGATCCAAATTTTATCTTTAGCAACTCAGCTTGTTTTTCAATGATTGAACATCCTTCTTTGATATCTTCAGTAATTACATTTCCACCAAATGGAATTACAGCTGTATGACGAATAACACCATCTTTAAAAATTGCTAAATCTGTAGTTCCACCCCCTATATCTATTAAAGCAACACCAGCCTCTTTTTCTTCCTGACTTAAAACTGCTGATGCGGAGGCTAAGGGCTCTAGGGTAATATCTGATAAATCTAAACCAGCGCTTTTAACACAACGTCCAATATTTCTTATAGAAGAAACTTGCCCAACTACTACATGGAAATTTGCTTCTAACCTTCCACCATACATTCCTATGGGCTCTTTAATATCAGACTGACTGTCTACTTTAAAATCTTGAGGTAAAACATGAAGAATTTGCTCACCAGGAAGCATGACTAGCTTATGCACCTGATTGACCAAATTTTCAATATCGTTTTCGTCTATAACTTCATCTGCATTTGATCTTGTGATATAATCACTATGATGTAAGCTTCTTATGTGTTGACCGGCTATACCTACAACAACATCTTCAATTTTTTTTCCAGATACGCCTTCAGATTCTTCAACTGATTGTTGAATCGATTGAATAGTTTGTGTAATATTACTAACCACACCTCTTTTTACTCCTAAACTTTTGGCCTTACCTATACCTAAAACCTCAAGTTTACCATATTCGTTTTTAAGTCCAATCATAGCCACAATCTTTGTTGTACCTATGTCTAATCCAACGGCTATTTTATTATTTTCCATATCCTGTTATTTTTCACCAACAACTTGATTGTGATATTTAATATTTATGGTTTTGTATTTATGTATTGTACTATCTAAAAACGCTTTATTATAAAACGCTTTTAATTTTTTTATTTTCCTTTCTATCTCAGTTAAATCTCCAAAATTAATTCTATAGTCACCACTTCTAACTGTAAACAAATATTCATTTTGAACCTTTGATTCGATTCCAATAATTTCTTTACTTAAGAAGTTATCATCAGCTATTTTATTGAGCAAAACAATTAGCTTAGAGACTTCATTTTTGTTGCTAATTCCAGAAATTACTGGAACTCTAGCAGAATAATTTTCAGAAATAGGAACCTTTACTGCCTGCGAGTCAACATAGTAAGATGAATTACCATTAAGTATTCTAGCTATAGGCTCTCTTTGTTTAATAACTGTATTTAGATTTCCATCTACTGTAATAAAAAGTGAAACTTTTTCTACATATGGGTTTTCTAAAACCTGTTCTTCTAACCTGTATAAATCTATTACAGATTTTGCTTGTTTTTTTACTGTTGCGTTGTTTTGTATTAACAATTTATTAACTATTTGTTCTGTTAAAAAATAAGGTTCTTTTGAATGGAATTTAACAACTGATTTGGTGATGGTTTGTTGTGAATTTCTTTGGTTAGAAAAACCATATAAAAAACCTATACTCCCCAGTAAAATAGGGAGAAAAATGTATTTTAAGATTTTTTTTAACTTCATGATTTCTATGCTAACATTAATTCTGTTTTAACATCTTCTACCATCTTTCCAATGTCTCCAGCACCCAACATTGCCACAATAGAGGCGTTCGAATTTTTAATATCTTTTACTAAATTATTTTTATGAGTGATTTTTTTATTCTTGTTAAGAATTTTTTCAAGTAGCCATAAAGATGAAACGCCTTCAATTGGCTCCTCTCTTGCTGGATATATGTCCAATAATAATATTTCGTCAAACTGAGCTAAAGCAATCGCAAAATCTTCAATAAAGTCTTTAGTTCTTGAAAATAAATGGGGTTGAAATATCACAACATTTTTTTGCGTTGGATATAGTTCTTTAATCGAATCATAAACCACATTGATTTCTGTTGGATGATGTGCATAATCATCTATTAAAGTAAGTGCGTCTGTTTTAATTTTATATGAAAAACGTCTTTCCACACCCTTAAAACTTCTTAATGATTTTTTGATACTTTCTAGAGATACTCCATAGGAATCTGCCATTGCAATAGCTGCCAAAGCATTCATTATATTATGTTTCCCTGGTAATGAAAACTCTATATCGGAAACCTCACTGTTTGGTGTTTTAACATCAAAAATATAATATCCATTAGTCTGTCTAATGTTTGTGATTTTATAATCTGCATCTTCATTTAAAGCATAACTTAACCCTTCAATACCTGTACCTTTTGCAACAATTAATACCTCTGTTACTTGATTTGCAAATTTTTTAAAAGAATCTACTAATGAAGAATGCTCTCCGTAAATATCTAAATGATCGGCATCCATAGAAGTTATGCATGCAATATTTGGAGATAATTGTAAAAAAGATTGATCAAACTCATCTGCTTCAACAACAGAAATCTCTTCAGCACCAAAAATTAAGTTAGATTCATAGTTTTCAGAAATACCACCTAAAAAACTTGTTGCTTTATAGGGTTGCATAATATGTCCTAATATTGCCGAAGTAGTTGTTTTCCCATGTGTACCTGCAACTGCAAAACAAAATGTATTCTTGGTTATTAGTCCCAAAACCTCTGCACGCTTCATTATCTGAAAACCTTGATCCATAAAAAAATTTAATTCTAAATGGTTCGATGGAACTGCCGGAGTAAAAACAACTAATGTGTTTTTTTTGTTTTGGAACTTTTTTGGAATTGATACAACTGAATCATTGAAATGAATTTGGATTCCATTTTTTTCTAGGTTTGATGTAATTTCAGTTATGGTTTTATCATACCCTGCAACATGTTTTCCTATTTTAGAAAAATATCTAGCCAAAGCACTCATACCAATTCCTCCTATTCCTATAAAATAAACATTATGTATCTCTTTTATTCTCAAAGCCCTAATAACTTTTCTACTTGATTAATTATTTTAAATGTTGCATTTGGTAATGCTAATTCTTTTATATTTTGTCTTAAACTCTCTTGCTTTCCCTCATCTTTTAATAGCGTTTCAAAAACAATTGGAAAGGTTTCTAATTCATTTTCTTTTAACAGAATAGCACCATGTTTATCTGCAATTGATTTTGCATTTTTTGTTTGATGATCTTCTGCTACATTTGGTGATGGTATAAAAATACTTGGTTTACCTACAATACATAATTCAGAGACAGAACTCGCTCCAGCTCTTGAAATAATGATATCTGCTGCTGCATATGCTAAATCCATTTTATTAATAAATGCATGAATTTGAACGTTTTCTTTTTGAGCATATTTCTTATACTCATCATAATATAACTTGCCACATTGCCAAAGTAGCTGAACATTATGTTCATTAAAAAAAGAAATATTCTTTTCAATTAATTCATTAATTTTTCTAGCTCCTAAGCTACCACCTAAGACTAGTACAGTTGTTGTTTTTACTTTTAATTTAAAAAGTTTATGGGCCTCTTGAATCTTATTTTTTTCATGAATCGTTAACAAACTAGCCCTAACTGGGTTCCCTGTTTTTATAATTTTTTTCTTTGGAAAAAATCGCTCTAATCCGTCATAAGCAACACAAATTACAGCTGCATTTTTACCAAGTAGTTTATTGGTAATTCCAGGATAAGAATTCTGCTCTTGAATTAGTGTTGGGATTTTTTTCATATTGGCCATAATTAAAGTTGGACCACTTGCAAACCCTCCAGTTCCAATAACTATATCTGGCTTAAATTTTCTAAGAATTTTCTGTGCTTTGAATAAACTATAAATAAGTTTACATGGAAACAATAAATTCTTAATCGTTACTTTTCTTTGAATTCCAGAAATCCATAACCCAATAATTTCATATCCTGCTTGAGGAACTTTTTCCATTTCCATTTTATCCTTGGCTCCAACAAAAAGAAATCTAGCTTCCGGGTATCTAACCTTTAATTCATTTGCAATAGCAACTGCAGGATAAATATGTCCTCCAGTTCCACCTCCACTAATAAGAATGTTAATCGATTGCTTCATGTAAAATATCTAAAGGATTATCATCTAAAATTGTTTCTTCTGTTTCTGCCTTGGATGCACTAACACTTAAAATCATTCCCAAGGCAAAACATGTCATCCAAATTGAGGTCCCTCCACTACTAATTAATGGTAATGTTTGACCTGTTACTGGAAATAAGTTTGTGGCCACTGCCATATTTATTCCAGCTTGAAATATGATAGGTAACCCAACTCCTACAACAAGTAAGGTTCCAAATATTGTTGTTGCTTTTTTAACTATTACAAATATTCTAAATAATAATAAGAAGTAGACAAATACGATAAGAGCAGCTCCCACTAATCCGTATTCTTCAACTATAATTGCATAAATAAAATCTGAAGATGATTGAGGTAAGAAGTTTTTCTGAATACTCTTTCCCGGTCCTTTACCAAATACACCTCCAGTAGCAATTGCAATTTTTGCTTTCTCAACCTGGTATGCTTCTTGGCCATCTGAATTTGAAAAATTTTCTATTCTATTTCCCCATGTATTTACCCGATTAGGCATAGCATCTGGAAAAGCTTTTGCTGTAAGAATAAATAATGTCAGTACCAGAAACCCTGTACCTAGTATATATCCAATATATTTAAGTGGATAACCTCCGATAAAGGCTACTATTAAAATCATAGAAAATATGATTGCTGTGGTAGAAAAATTTGCTGGTAAAATGAGCATTAAGATTAAACCAACAGGTAGCCATAATTGCAATAAGCTTTCTTTAAAAATAATTTTTAACTCTTTATTCTTGGCTAAGTATCTTGCAGTGTATACCATTAATACTAGCCCTGCAAGTGTAGACGTCTGAAAACCTACACCAATAAACGGTATTCTAATCCATCTACTTGCATAAGCCCCTCCAATAGTAGTTCCTTGAGCTAATGTGTATATTAATAAGAAAAATACAATAGGTAAAAGTAATACAGACCCTCCACTAAAATATCTATAAGGAATTTTATGAACCGCATATATAATTGCGAAGCCCATAGTTAATAAAACAACATGTTTAACCAAGTACCCTAGGGTGGAGCCACCAACAATACTAACTAAGTTTGCACTAGCACTATAAACAGGCATAAAAGAAAATAACGCTAAAATAGCTACCAAAGCCCAAATAGTTCTATCACCTTTAATATGTTTAAAAATTCCTTTCACTTACTTTTATTGTTTCTGTAATACAGCATTTTTATTAATTATTTATAAACTTCTCACAGCATTTTTAAATTGACGCCCTCTGTCTTCATAGTTCTCAAACAAATCAAAACTTGCACAGGCTGGAGATAATAATACAGTATCTCCGGGTTGTGATAATTTGTACGCAACTTTAACTGCTTCCTCTGCACCTGCGGTTTCAATCATCATGTCCACTATGTTATAAAAAATAGACTTTAATTTTTCGTTGTCTTCACCTAAACAAACAATGGCTTTTACTTTCTCTCTAACTAGAGGCAATAAATCTTCATAATCATTCCCTTTATCTACACCACCAACAATCCAAACAGTAGATTGTTCCATGCATTCTAATGCATAGAAAGTAGCATTAACATTCGTAGCTTTTGAATCGTTAATAAATTGAACACCATTCACTTTTTGAACGTTCTCAAGTCGATGTTCAGCTCCCTCAAAATTTGCCAAACTATCTTTAATAGACTGGCTTCTTACATTTAATAATTGAGATGCTAGGGCTGATGCCATAGTGTTTTTTACATTATGTTTTCCTTGTAATTTAAGATTAGATATACTCATACTAAATTCTTCTTTATTTAATTTTATTACTATTGTATCTTCTTTTAAAAATGCACCATCATTAACTTCTTTTTGTATAGAAAAAGGAACTAATTGAGCATTAATTTTGTGATTATTTATCCATTTATTTATTGTGCTGTCATCTGCATCATAAATCAAAAAATCATCTTTTGTTTGATTTTTTGTAATTCTAAATTTTGATGTAACATAGTTGTTAAAATCATACTCATATCGATCTAAATGATCGGGACTAATATTGGTTATTATTGCAATATGAGGTCTAAATTTTATGATTCCATCTAATTGAAAACTACTTAACTCTATCACATACTTATCAAAGCTTTGTTCTGTAACTTGTTGAGCAAAACTCTTCCCGATATTACCTGCAATACCAACATTAAAATTTGCTGCTTTTAGCAGGTGATGTGTTAAAAGTGAAGTTGTTGTTTTTCCGTTAGTTCCAGTAACTCCAATAACAGTTGCCTCTGTGTATTGAAATGCAAACTCTATTTCAGAAATCACTGAAACTTTATTCGCGATCAACTCCTTAACAATTGAAACATTGTCAGGTATCCCTGGACTTTTAACAACTAAATCAGCATTTAAAATATTGGGTACTGAGTGCTGATGTTCCTCAAAATTTATTTCATGATGTAAAAGAACTTTTTTATACTTGCTAGCAATACTTCCTGCATCTGAAACAAAAACTTCATATCCTTTTTGTTTTCCTAAAACTGCGGCTCCAACACCACTTTCTCCTCCACCAAGTATGACTAATCTTCTCATTATTTTTTGCTTCCCATAATTCTAGGAATGGTTATACTATCTTAATTTTAATGTTACTATTGTGAATACGGCTAACAGAATTCCTACAATCCAAAAACGGACTACAATTTTACTCTCGTGATAACCAGATTTTTGATAATGATGGTGTAATGGTGACATTTTAAAAATTCGTCTTCCTTCACCATATTTTTTTCGTGTGTATTTAAAATATGACACTTGAAGAATTACAGATAAATTTTCTACAACAAAAATTCCAGCAAGAATAGGCAATAACAATTCTTTACGAATAGATATTGCTATCACAGCTATAATTCCACCAATGGTTAAACTTCCTGTATCTCCCATAAATACTTGAGCAGGATAAGTATTGTACCACAAAAACCCAATTAATGCTCCTGCAAAGGCTAAAATATAAACCGTCATTTCACCAGAATTTGGTATGTACATGACATCTAAATAATCAGAAAAAATAATATTCCCAGAGACCCAAGCAAAAAGAGCTAAAACAAGAACAATAATTGCTGAGGAGCCTGTTGCTAAACCGTCTATACCATCTGTGAGGTTGGCCCCATTAGAAAAAGTTGCAATGATAAAAATTGTGATAAATATGAAGACTATCCAGCCATATTTTTCATGTCCCTCACCTAAAAAACTCAGAAAATTAGAGTAATCTAATTCATTATTTTTAAAGAATGGAACTGTTGTTTTTGTTGATTTATGAGCCTCACCAAAAACTTGTCGTTTCCCGTCCTTTTGAACTACTTGTTGAGTAATTGGTAACTGTTCCTTAATTGTTACACTATCATTAAAATAAAGTATAGACCCTACTATTAATCCCAAACCTACTTGACCTAATATTTTAAATTTACCTTTAAGCCCTGATTTATCTTTTTTGAATACCTTAATATAATCATCTAAAAATCCTATTAAACCCATCCAAATCGTGGTTATCAAAAGGATGATGATATAAATATTATTCAACTTTGTAAGAAGTAAAACAGGTATCAATGTTGAAAAAATAATAATAATTCCCCCCATTGTTGGAGTCCCTGCTTTTTGAATTTGACCAGCTAAACCCAAGTCTCTTATACTCTCCCCTACTTGCTGTTTTCTTAAAAAATTAATGATTCTTTTTCCATAAATAGAAGAAACTAATAATGCTAAAATAAACGCAGCAGCAGCTCTAAATGTAATGAATTGAAATAGTCCTGCTCCAGGAAAATTAAAATGTGTTTCTAAGTAATCAAATAAATAATAAAGCATACTATTTTTTTAAAAGATTAAAATATTTTTTCACTTCAACCAGGTCGTCAAAATAAAATCGTTCACCATTGATTTCCTGATAATTTTCATGGCCTTTTCCAGCGATTAACAATATATCTCCAGCTTCAGAAAATTTACATGCAGTTTTAATGGCTTGTCTCCGATCTGATATTGTTATTGTTTTTATTGAGTTTTCTTGAGTTACTCCTTTTTCCATGTCCTCTAAAATCGTTTCCGGGTTTTCTGTTCTTGGATTATCTGAAGTAAAAATTGATTGGGTACTCAATTGAGAGGCAATATGTGCCATTTTTGGTCTTTTAGTTTTATCTCTATCTCCACCACAACCAATTACTGTGATTAGTTTTTTGTTGTCTGTCCTTATATCATTAATTGTTTCTAATACATTTTTTAAAGCATCGGGCGTGTGAGCATAATCTACTATAGCAATAACTCCATTATCTGAAACAAAAGATTCAAATCGTCCATTTACACTTTCTAATTCACTTACAAATGTTAACGCCTCAAGCTTATCCATTCCCAATTCATAGGCAGCCGCAATAATTGCAGTTAAATTATAGGCATTAAAATTTCCAATTAGCTTAGTCCAAACTTCTACACCGTTTATGGACAATAAGGTTCCTGAGAAACTTTTTTCAATAATTTTTGACTTATAATCTGCTAATGTTTTTAAAGCATATGTTTTCTTTTTAGCTTTTGTGTTTTGGAGCATAACAGCTCCATTTTTATCATCTAAATTGGTTAATGCAAATGCTGTCTTAGGTAAAGAATCAAAAAATATTTTCTTCACATCTCTGTAGGAAGCAAATGAATTATGATAATCTAAATGGTCATGAGAAAGATTAGTGAAAATACCACCCGAAAAGTCTAATCCTGTAATTCTTTTTTGATGAATTCCATGAGAACTAACTTCCATAAAACAATAGCTTACCCCTTGAATTATCATTTGATTTAAATAATTATTTATCGCTACGGAATCTGGAGTTGTATGCGTACTCTCATATGCAATTGTATCCACTAAAACCTGAACTGTAGATATAAGTCCTACTTTGTGGCCAGCTTTTTTATACAATTCATATAACAAAGAGGCTATCGTTGTTTTACCGTTAGTTCCAGTAACCCCAATTAGCTTTAATTTTGATGACGGATTATCATAAAAATTTGAAGCTATAATTGCTAAAGAAGTATTTGAATCATCTACTTGAATGAACGTAACATGAGCTGGTTTTTTTTCAGGTAAAACTTCACAAATAACTGAATTTGCACCCAATTGAATTGCCTTATCTATAAACAAGTGCCCATCTACCGAAACTCCCTTTTGAGCAACAAATAAAGAACCTTCTTTTACTGCTCTAGAGTCAAAATCTATTTGAGTAATTTCCAAATTCGTATCTCCATAAATCGTATTTACAGAAACTTTATATAATATGTCTTTTAATACCTTCAACTAAGACAGATTTAAAATTATAGTTGTTCCTTTTTTTATGGGCGTACCTTCTTTAAGAGATTGACCTCTTACTTTTCCAGTTCCTTTAACCTCTACCAATAACCCAAAATTTTCTAACAACGAAATTGCATCCATGGCTGGCATTCCAGTTACATTAGGAATAATTTCATTATTTTTAATTGATTCTAGTTCAGAGTTAGCATAGAGGTTTACGATACTTTTTGATGAAAAGTTTTCATTAACAATATCATTCTCTATTGGAGTATTCGTATAAATTTTCTGAGCAATCTCCTTAAAAACGGGAGCGGCAACAGTAGCCCCATAATATCCTTTTTTCTTATCAGGGTCATGAATAACTACTATGCAAGAATATTTTGGAACGTCAACTGGAAAAAATCCGGCAAAAGAGGCTACATATCTTTTATTTGAATACCCAGCAGGAATTGTATCACCATTTTTATTAACATGTTTTCCAACATATTTTTTTGCTGTACCCGTTTTTCCAGCCATTGAAAAGTTTGAGGAATAAATAGTTGTAGCAGTCCCTTTTTTAACAACATTTTCCAAGACCTTTTTTAATTTTCTTATGGTTTCAGGCTTAGCAATTTGTGGATTTACAATTTCTTTTTGGAAAGATTTTTTAATTCTATTTTCTCTTCTGAGCTCTTTGATAAATCTTGGCTTTACCATTTCACCATTATTGGCAACAGCATTATAAAACATTAAAGTTTGCAAAGGAGTAACAGCAATACTATAACCCCAAGACATCCACTCTAAACTAATTTTATTCCAACCTGGTGTTCCAGGGTAATAAACTATTGGATTTCCTTCACCTTTTATGGGTAATCCTATTTTTGTTGTAAGTCCATACTTTTCAAGGTGTTCTAAAAATTGTTCCGGGTTATCATCATAATATTTTCGTATTAGTTTAACAATTCCTACGTTGGAAGATACCTCAAAAACTCTTGCAGCTGATATTTCACCATAACCTCCTCTTTGGGAGTCCTCTACTTTTTTTCCATGAATAAATATTCGCCCTTTTTCTGTATCTACTACAGTTGATGTATCAATTTTTTCATCATCCAGAGCAGCCATAAGGCTAGCTAACTTAAATGTGGATCCTGGTTCATGTGATTCCCAAACTGCATAATTTCTTTTTTCATAATATTTACCTTTAGAAGTTCGCCCTAAATTTGAAATTGCTTTTATTTCTCCAGTAGCTGTCTCCATTACAACAGCACAGCCGTGTTCTGCTTCAAAATATTCTAATTGACGAAGCAAAGCATGATGGGTAATATCTTGAATATTTACATCTAAAGTTGTAACAACATCATGTCCGTCTATTGGCTCTTTTTCATTGACATCGTTAATGGGTTTCCATTGTCCTTTTGCTATTTTTTGTTTCCAGCGCAAACCGTCTTCACCCTTTAAATACTCACTAAATGCTCCTTCAATACCTGCATCTCCTCTTGTGTCATGATAACCAATTGTTCTTTCTGCTATTTTACCAATAGGATGAGTTCTTATGGTTTTTTGTTCTGCAATAAAACCACCTCTATACACGCCTAATTTAAAGATTGGAAATTTTTTAATTTTCACATAATCATTGTATCCAAGATCTTTTGCAATCAATAAATATCTGTTCTTTAACCTTCGTGCATTTCGTAGTTTTTTCTCAAAAAAATCAGGCGATTTTCCCAAAAAATTAGCTAAAGATTTAGAGAGCTCACCCACTTCATTATTAAAAATTTCAGCATCTACAGACATTACATCCATTCTAATGTTGAATTTTGACATTGATGTTGCTAGTAAATTTCCATCTGAAGCATATACATTTCCTTTATTAGCCTTAATAGTAAATGGCTTTCTAGTAAGCTCTTTGGAAATTTTGATGTATTTGTCTCCCTGTAAATATTGGATGTCTATGATTCTAAATATAATTAAGGAAAGTAGAATCGTCATAAAAGCAGCTACAATGTAGAATTTTGTAAGTATGCTATTTTTATAACTTATCAAGGTGAAAAAATTTTATTCGTTATTAATTATTTTAATTCTTTTTGGCGGATTCTTTGAGGGTTGTAAACCCATTTTTTTTGCTTTTTGACGAATGCTAGATTCCATTTTCATTCGCATTAATGTTGTTTGAGTATCGATATATTCTGCTCTTAATTCTCTTTTTAGTTTATTTAATTTTGAAATTTCAATCACCTTTTTATCAGTACTATGAGCACTAGATATCATTATTAATAAAAGTGCTACTATAAAAAACATCATTCTCCAATTCTTGAAAGATGATTCATCAATTAAAAAACCTCCTTTTAAAAGCTCATATAAACTTTTCTTAACCTTTAACATTATGTTTTTAATTTAGCCACTCTTAATTTGGCACTTCGAGCTCTATTGTTTTTTCTTACCTCCTCTTGATTTGGAACAATTAACTTTCCTAATTTTATTAAAGGAACATCAATATTTCCATAAAAATCTTTCTCTGGCTCACCTTCAAATAAACCTGTTCTTATAAATCTCTTTACCAATCGATCTTCTAAAGAGTGATAAGAAATAATACTCAGCCTACCTTCTGGTTTCAAAAGATTGGGGGTTTGAATTAAAAACTCTTTCAAAACCTCCAACTCCTCATTTACTTCAATTCTTATGGCTTGAAAAATCTGAGCCAATATTTTATGCTCTTTTGCTTTGGGTAAAAATTTTTGCAATACTTTTCTTAATTGAAAACTAGTCTCTATCTCATAATCTGCTCTTGCCTCTACAATAGCATGAGCAATTGCTCTTGCATTCCTTAGTTCACCATAAGTGAACAAAATATTAGCTAACCTCTCTTCAGAATAGGTATTGATAATTTTTTTTGCCGAAACCTTTGAGCTTTGATTCATTCTCATGTCTAACTCACCATCAAAACGAATAGAAAACCCTCTTTCTGCTTCATCAAATTGATGAGATGATACACCTAGGTCTGCCAAAATTCCATCTACTTTCTTTACTCCATAGAATTTCAAGAATCTACCTATATATCTGAAATTCTCTTCAATTAAAATAAATCGATTGTCTTCAATTTTATTTCTTTTTGCATCGAGATCTTGATCAAAAGCAATGAGCTTTCCAGATTCTCCTAAACGACTTAAAATCTCTCTAGAATGTCCACCTCCACCAAAAGTAACATCAACATAAACACCATCTTTCTTTATTGCTAAAGCATCTATACTGTCATTTAATAATACTGGATTATGATACTCCATCTACACCAGTATTACCCATTACATCCTCTGCTAATGATGCAAAATCTGATGCCGCATCATCAATTGCTTTTTCATAGTTGTCTTTATCCCAAATTTCTATAATATTGATTGCAGAGGACAATACAATTTGCTTCTGAATCCCAGCAAATTGACATAGGTCTTTAGGAATCAATAACCTACCAGAAGCATCTAATTCAATAAATCGTACACCTGCTGTAAATCTTCTAATAAAATCATTGTTTTTCTTAACAAAACGATTCAAACTATTTACCTTATCCATAACTTCATTCCACTCCTGCATTGGATATAATTCTAAACAAGGCTGAAAAACAGCTCGCTTCAAAACAAAGCCTTCCTGTAAAATAGGTGACAATTGTTTTTTAAAAGCAGATGAAATCATCAATCTACCTTTAGCATCTACCTTACATTCATATGTTCCTATTAAATTTATCAATTGATTTGGTTTGGGCTTGAAATCAAAAATAAAAATTATTTACCACTTTTTACCACTTTTTACCACTTTGTTAATAAATATTAATTTTGGGCTTATTTTTTTTATAAAATTTTAGCGTAAAAGTTGAAAGCTTATCTATTTTTAGTTCAATTTGTTTGTCATAAAAAATAACTACATTTGCCATTAAGCCATACCAAATAAAAAATGACTGAAAGCTTAAAGACTGAGGGGGAGTTTACATATGCTGAAGCCGGAGAAGGAAGGCCTTTAATAGTTCTTCACGGACTAATGGGTGCTTTGAGTAATTTTGATAAAACTTTTGAATATTTTTCTAAAAAAGGATATAAAGTTTTAATTCCAGAATTACCTTTGTACACATTGCCTTTGCTTAAAACTAACGTTAAAAATTTAGCAAATTTTCTTCATGAATTTATTGAGTTTAAAGGCTTAAAAAACGCAACTCTTTTAGGAAATTCTTTAGGTGGGCATATAGCACTATACTATACAAAACATTACCCAAAATATGTTCATTCACTTGTACTTACTGGAAGTTCAGGTTTGTATGAGAAAGCAATGGGTGATAGCTATCCTAAAAGAGGAAACTACGAATACATAGAGCAAAAAACTAAAGAGGTCTTTTATGACCCGGCTATTGCCACAAAAGAACTTGTGGATCAAGTATATGGAATTGTTAACAATCGTATCACAGTATTAAAGACGTTAACTATTGCAAAAAGTGCCATAAGGCATAATATGGCAGGTGATTTACCCAGTATGAATCAACCCACTTGCCTAATATGGGGTAAGCAAGATATGGTGACACCTCCAGACGTAGCTAATGACTTCCATAAACTATTACCTAACTCTGATTTATTTTGGATTGAAAACTGTGGACATGCAGCCATGATGGAAAAACCTGAAGAGTTCAATCAAGTTTTAGAAGCCTGGTTTACCTCTAGAAACATCTAATTCATGAAAATTAAATCCGCAGAGTTTATAATGAGTAACAGTAATGTTACAAAAGCTCCAAAAGATAGAATCCCAGAATATGCTTTTATTGGAAGATCTAATGTAGGAAAATCCTCATTAATCAATATGCTGATGGGTCGAAAAGACTTAGCCAAAACATCAGGAAAACCAGGAAAAACTCAACTTATTAATCATTTTAAAATAAATGATAAATGGTTTTTAGTTGATTTACCAGGTTATGGATATGCTAAAATTTCGAAAAAAAAACGTACAATTTTTCAATATTTTATTGAAAACTACTTCAAAGAGAGAGAGCAACTTGTTTGTACTTTTGTTTTAATAGACTCCAGGCACGACCCTCAAAAAATTGATCTTGATTTTATGAAGTTCTTGGGTAAAAATCAGATTCCGTTTTGTATTGTTTTTACAAAGGCTGATAAACTGGGAAGTTCTAAACTCAACAAACAAATTGTTTCTTACAAAAAGAAATTATTAAACACTTGGGAAACACTTCCAACCTCTTTCATTACCTCATCCTCTAGTGGTTTAGGCAAAGATGATTTTCTAAATTTTATTGCAAGTGTAAATGATGATGTTGCTAGTAATTTTAAATAATTATGCACTCTACAAAAGACACCTTAGAAATTCTTTTTGAAGACAATCACCTATTGATTGTAAACAAAAAATCTGGAGATATTGTTCAAGCTGATAAAACAGGAGACAAACCTTTAAGTGAGGTCGTAAAAGAATATATTAAAGAAAAATATAACAAGCCAGGTGATGTATTCCTAGGAGTGATTCACAGATTAGATAGACCAACATCTGGTATTATTATTTTTGCTAGAACTTCTAAAGCACTAGAGAGACTAAACAAGATGCTTCGAGAAAGAAATGTTTCAAAGACATATTGGGCAGTAATAAAAAACAATCCAAAAAACACAAAAGACACGTTAATACATTTTCTAAAAAAGAATCCAAAGAACAATAAATCTACTGTTTTCAAAAAAGAGGCTGAAGGAAGTAAAAAAGCCATTCTTCATTACACAATTATAAAAAATTTAAAAAATTATTCTCTTTTAGAAATTGATTTAGAAACAGGAAGACACCATCAAATTAGAGCGCAACTTTCTTTTATTGGAAGCCCAATCAAAGGAGACCTAAAATACGGTGCATCTAGAAGTAATAAAGATGGTAGTATTCACTTACATGCTAGAAAAATAAATTTTACTCACCCCGTATCAAAAAAAATAATTACAATTATAGCTCCGGTTCCAAATGAAGTAATTTGGAATGCATGTATGTAATGATTATATTTAGAACTATTATTTTAAATATATTTTTGATATGACTACCAGAAGAAAATTTCTTAAAAAAACTATAGCTGGCTCTGCAGCATTTTTTATTGTACCAAGACATGTTCTTGGACGTGGTTTCATTCCACCAAGTGATAAGTTAGGGGTTGCTGCCATAGGTATTGGAGGAAGAGGAGCTGGAAATTTAACCAACAGCTTTGCTTCAAATAATGCTTCTATAGTTGCTCTTTGTGATGTAGATGATAGAAGAGCTAAAACTATAAGAGAACAATTCCCTGAGGCTCCATATATGAGAGATTATAGAGATATGCTAGAAAAGCATCACAAGGATATCGATGCTGTAATTGTTAGTTCTGCAGATCATATGCATTATGTTCAATCTATGGCTGCAATGGATTTGGGTAAGCACATGTATATAGAAAAGCCTTTAACGCATGATATTTGGGAAGCTAGAAAGCTTACAGAGATGGCAGCAAATAAAAAATTGGTGACTCAAATGGGAAATCAAGGTTCTAGTGGAGATGGAACAAGGTGGATTGATGCCGTTGTTCAAGAAGGGGTTATTGGTGAAGTAAAAGAGGTTCATGTCTGGACAAACAGACCTGTTTGGCCTCAAGGAATACCTGTTCCAAAAGACACCATGCCTGTTCCAAAAGAAATTGACTGGAACCTATGGTTAGGAACTGCACCATGGCGAGAATATCATGAAGCTTTTATGCCAACCAGATGGAGAGGATATTGGGATTATGGTACAGGTGCACTGGGAGATATGGGATGTCATTTAATAGACGTTCCGTTTAGAGCACTAAAACTAGGCTACCCTACCTCTGTTGAATGTAGTTTAACAAATACCTATCAAGACTTTTTTAAGGAGGTTGTTTACGACGAAACCCCTCCAGCCTCATCAGTTATTCACCTGGAGTTTCCAAAAAGAAATAATATGCCTGCTGTTGAGCTTCATTGGTATGATGGAGGAATAGAACCCGAAAGACCTGATTTACTTCCAGCTGAAGAACCACTTGGTGATTGGGGAGGTGGAGTAATTATGAAAGGTTCTAAAGGAATCTTAATTTGTGGAACGTATGGTTCTAATCCTAAAGTATTCTTAAATGATGGTTCAGAGGTTCCAGAGGTTAAAAATATGGCTTCATTGGTTAAAGATGGAATGAGTGGCCATCAAGCTCAATGGATTAATGCTTGTAAAGAAGGATATGGAGCATACACGAGTTCACCTTTATCTCAAGCAGGGCCATTAACCGAAACCGTATTGATGGGGAATTTAGCCATTAGATCAGCGCTACTTCACGAAAAAGTTGAAAATAGATATAAGTTCCCTGGCAGAAGGAAAAAACTTCTTTGGGATGGTGAAAATATGAATATCACAAATTTTGATATGGCAAACCAATTCATTAAAAGAGACTACAGAAAAGGCTGGTAAACTAACTATAATTTATGATACAAAAAACAGTAGAGGACGCGATTAATTATCGAAGATCCGTTCGAATCTATGACCCTGAAAAAAAAATAGATAGTGTAGTTGTAAAAAAATGTATTTATCAAGCTTCATTAGCCCCAAATAGTAGCAATATGCAGCTTTGGGAATTCTATCACATCACTTCCAAGGAAACCATTAAAAAAATAGCACCCTTGTGTTTTAATCAAAATGCTGCAAGAACAGCCGAGGAATTGGTAATATTTGTGACTCGTAAAGATCTCTGGAGGAAAAGAAAAAATTCAAACTTAAAAATGATTGATCGTATTTTTCCACCAAAACCAAAATCTGAGCAAAGTAGTAGGGAAAAGGTAAGTAGAAAATACTATGGAAAATTAATTCCATTTGCCTACAGTGATTTTTTTGGAATTTTTGGGGTTTTAAAATATCTTATGGTTTTAGTAATTGGGCTTTTTAAACCTATATTTAGAGAGGTTAGAAATAGTGATATGAGAATAGTTGCTCACAAGACTTGTGCTTTAGCTGCCGAAAATTTCATGTTAAGCATGGCTGCTGAAGGCTATGATACCTGCCCAATGGAGGGTTCTGACACATGGCGAGTTAAGAAAGTTCTCAACTTGCCACGAGGTGCGGAAATCAATATGATTGTTTCTTGTGGGATTAGAAAACCAGAGGGTGTCTATGGAGAACGCTTTAGAATTCCTTTTGAAGAAGTTTACAAAGAAATTTAATTCTCTTCTCTCTTAAAAAGTAATCGATTTTCACTCTTTAAAATCTGAGATGGATTCAATTCCATTTTTATAAAATCACCTTTCAAGTATTTTTGAGCCTGATCTTTATAATGTGGACTAAATACATTTCCGGATTGACCCGTTGGAATGATACTTAATCCATTTTCTACATTTGAAAAATCTACAAGTCTTCGAGTAGATGGCCCTGCGGTAACTTTATAAAATCCAGTACTATCTAGTTTAAAAACTTGGTTATTAATCACTTCGTTTCCTCCAACAGTTTTAAAAGGCCCCACATTAAAAAAGTCTCTTAAAAATCCACCTGCCTTCCCAATTGCATGTTCATGCTCTACAGAAATAACACGATCCCAATTCCATTTATTTACATCATCCCCTAATTGTTTTTTTAAGAAAGCTATACTGTTTTTATAAGATCTCAAAATAATTTCTTGCTTGGTTTCTACTACGTCTTTCGTCTCAACATTATCCCACCAAACAGATTGTTTCCTTGCTATCTGAACTGGCAACACTTGATCTTGAAGCTGTGAATTTATAAAGAGATGAAAGGCATCACCTATTTCATCCTTGTAAGTGTTTTTAAGAAATTCGAATAAAAACCGATTATAGATTGTAGGACCAATAGACGAGGTGAGGTATTCTCCTTCCCAACCTTTCAATGCCCTATAAGCTTTCATTTCCAAATTACTAAGCTCATTTTTTGATAAATATGACAATAAATCTCTTGCAAAAATATGATCTAAAGATGAGGTCACATCAAACAACATTTCAGCAACATCCTCCTGGGTAAAATCATCTTTTGCTTCAAGAAGTGTAACGATTCTTTTCGATCTATTTTCTGGTTGATAATATCCCGGATACAACTTCCCTTTAACAGAATCTGGTTGATGATTCGCTGAATATACATAATTCCATTTAGGATTTATTGCCTTTGGATTTTCTTCAAAACCTAATACCTCAATGATTTCATCGTCTCCAGAAGCACCATTCAGATAAGTTTTTGAGGATAAACCCTCTCTTAATTGATATAGTTTTGCAGAAGCAAACCAAGCAATATTATCTTGACTATCCCCATACATTACATTTAGTCCGGGAGCATGAATTTTACTAACATGTACTTTAAAATCTTCGAGTGATTTAGAATGAGAAATTCCATAAGAAACCTCTAACATCTCGTTTTTAAGTTTTGTGTAAATCCAATTCATAGCAATAGGTTGTTTTTCATCAATATGCTTGATTAATCCATTCATTATTGGACCATGTTGACTAATTTTTACTTGAAAAGTAGTATCAGCTGCATCTTTAATCTTAATTGTCTTGGTTAAAACTTCATATTTCTTAAAACCCTCTTTTGCTTTATATTCAGAGGAATTATTGGGATTGTTTTCTTCAGTATAAAAGTTTAAGTCATCATTTGCCAACATAGTTAAACCATAAGCATATTTTCTATTGTGACCCAAAAGTGGAAAAGGCATTAATGCTAAATTAAAACCATACATTTCAAAATCTGGAGTTTTAATATGATTTTGATACCATACAGAAGGTTGTGAAAATCCAATATGAGGGTCGTTTGCAAAAATAACTTTTCCGTTTTTTGTTTTATCTGCTCCAATAACCCAAGAATTACTCCCAATTAACGGAGAAACTGGCATTTTGTCCATGATAAGACTCACACTTTTTGAAAATTTCGCATGTAGTTTAGAAATACTATCTGTTCTGTTTATGGTTAAGTTTTCTGGATGAGAACTCAGTAATTCATCCAAATACACATCACCTAATTTCTCTTTAATTTCAGTTAATAAAGGATCTGTTTTGTGGGCTATAGCAAAACTAAAAGACATATAACCGAATACATTATAGATATCTTTTATCGTGTATTTTTCTTTTTGAACTCCTACTAAAGAAAATTCTAAAGGTGTTTTTCCTTTCTCAATATATTGATTAACACCATTGAGATAGGCTTGAGCCAATAGGTAGGTCTCTGAATTTTTATCTAATTTATTAATTGCAATAGCTGCAGCCTCCTCTATTCCTAAACCGGAAAAAAAGATGTCTGTTTCCAGTAAATCTTTTCCAAAAAGCTCAGACAATCTTCCAGGAGCAATTCTTCGAATAAGTTCCATTTGCCATAATCTATCTTGTGCGTGAACATACCCTAAAGCAGTGTAAGCATCTTTTTGAGATTGTGCATTTATGTGAGGTACTCCATTATCATCAAAATGAACAACAACATTTTCCGAGAGGTTCGTTAGAGATAATTCTCCATTATAAGTGGGTTGTAATGATCTTGAATACAACCATGCTACAACAAAAATTGAGACACAAGCTAGAACTAGTATTTTAATAATTTTCAGGAGGCTTTTCATTCTGATATATTTAATTTTGACCAAAGATAACAGATTAATATTGTATTTTTGATCTGTAAAAAAACTGTATCGATGAAAAAAATTCAGATGGTTGATCTTCAAGGTCAGTACTCAAATATCAAAGAAACTATTGATTCCTCTATTGAAGAAGTTTTGAATTCCTCTGCTTATATTAATGGCCCATACGTGCATCAATTTCAAGCAGATTTAGAAAAATATTTGTCTGTTAAACACGTGATTCCCTGTGCAAACGGAACCGATGCATTACAAATAGCCATGATGGGCTTGGGCCTCAATCAAGGTGATGAAGTGATTACTGTAGATTTTACTTTTGCAGCCACTGTTGAAGTAATTGCCTTATTAAAATTAACTCCTGTACTTATTGATGTAGAACCAGATACGTTTAACATCGATATCGATGCCTTAAAAAAAGCCATCACGCCAAAAACAAAAGCCATTGTTCCAGTTCATTTATTCGGATTATGTGCTAATATGGATGCTGTAATGGATGTTGCTAAAAAGCACAACTTATTTGTTATTGAAGATACAGCCCAAGCCATTGGTGCAAACTATACTTTTAAAGATGGGAGAAAACAAAAAGTTGGAACTATTGGTCATGTAGGAACTACATCATTTTTTCCCTCCAAAAACTTAGGTTGTTATGGTGATGGTGGTGCCATATTTACTAATGATGATGATTTAGCACACACCATTCGTGGAATGGTTAATCATGGGATGTATAAACGTTATTACCATGATGTTGTGGGTGTAAATTCTAGGCTAGACAGTATCCAAGCGGCAGTTTTAAAAACCAAGTTACCACTGTTAGACAAGTATTGTGATGCTAGAAGAAATGCCGCTCGATATTACAACACTGCATTTTCTCAAAATAATAATATCATTACGCCTACCACAAAATCTAATGCAAGTCCAAATTGCGGAGAGATTTGTGACTCTTGTGATTGTCATGTATTTCATCAATACACGATTAAAATAATGAATGGAAAACGGAATGAATTACACCAGCATTTATTGGATAAGGGAATTCCAAATGCCATATATTACCCTGTACCTTTACATGCACAAAAAGCATATCAAGACAATCGTTATAAAGAAGATGACTTTACAACAACAAATGAATTAATTGAAACGGTAATTTCCTTACCGATGCATACAGAATTAGATGAAGAGCAGTTGGCTTTTATTACAAAAACAATCAATGATTTTGTTTAATAGTTAAATTTTAAAAATCCCCATATGAAAAAAATACTAGTAACAGGAGGTCTTGGCTTCATTGGTTCTCATACTGTTGTTGAACTTCAGGAAGCTGGCTATGAGGTTGTTATTATTGATAATTTGTACAATTCAAAAATTGAAGTTTTAGACAGTATCACTGCAATAACAAAGAAAAAACCCTCATATTTTAATATCGACTTACGTGATAAAATAGCTGTTGAAAATTTTTTTGAAAATAATACTATAGATGGTGTTATTCATTTTGCTGCATCAAAAGCAGTTGGAGAAAGCGTAAAGAATCCATTATTATATTATGAAAATAATATAAGTACGCTTGTATATCTTCTCAAAGAGATGAAAAAACAAAAGTTATCTAATTTTATCTTTAGCTCTTCATGTACTGTATACGGTCAAGCAGATGAATTACCAATTACAGAAAATGCACCCACAAAACCCGCAGAATCTCCTTATGGAAACACCAAACAAATTGGTGAGGAAATTATTAAAGAAAGTTGTAAAGCCAATAACTTAAAAGCTATAGCACTAAGGTATTTTAATCCTATTGGGGCTCACCATACAGCTCAAATTGGAGAATTACCATTGGGTGTTCCTCAAAATTTAATTCCTTTTGTAACACAAACTGCTATGGGTATTAGAAAAGAATTAGCTGTTTTTGGAAATGACTACGCTACCAAAGACGGAACTGCTGTTCGTGATTATATTCATGTTGTGGATTTGGCAAAGGCCCATATTGCTGCATTAGAGCGATTACTTGCCAACAACAATAAAAAAGATTTCGAAGTATTTAATGTAGGAACTGGAACCGGAAGTTCTGTTTTGGAGGTGATACAAGCTTTTGAAAAGGTTTCTAAAACGAAACTTAACTACAAAATTGTTGGTAGAAGGGAAGGAGATATCACCGCTGCTTATGCAGATACCTCTCTAGCAAAAATTGAATTGGGGTGGGAAACAGAAAAAACATTAGAAGAAGCATTATTGGCTGCTTGGCAATGGCAATTAAAACAATAATCTCAGATTATTCAAAGCTAGCTCCTGTTGTCTCAACACTTCTATCTATTTTTCTCATTAATCCTTGCAATACCTTACCCGGACCAACTTCAATGAA
>Ga0228671_1000009_pt1 | contig 51822 bp, 48 predicted proteins | sample 89DmetaG_FD_183013 | JGI IMG/M metagenome (GOLD analysis project Ga0228671, IMG submission 183013) | Seawater microbial communities from Monterey Bay, California, United States - 89D | ecosystem: Environmental > Aquatic > Marine > Coastal | place: USA: California | collected 2016-11-05 | reverse complement strand
ACGCACCCGTTCGCCACTAAAGTTAAAAACTTTCGTTCGACTTGCATGTGTTAAGCATACCGCCAGCGTTCATCCTGAGCCAGGATCAAACTCTCCATGGTATTGAATGTCTTCTTGTTTGAAAATTAAACTTTTAATCTGATATAGATAATAGCATTTACTAAACTATTGTGTCAAGCTTAAAATTTTTAAATTAAAGTACTATAATACTAAACAATTATTCACCAATAAAGCATATAATTAGGCCAAGAATTGCTAAAGCCTTTTTCGTATCGAAATTATTGGTATTGCAGCACATTAATTAATCAGAGTTGAGTAATGTTTACCCTAAAGATTTTAGTTTACACTGTTGTAGTGTTCTTTGTTTCACTTTTTACTTTTGGTTTCCTATCTAACGATCCATCAAGAAACCCGAACAGAAAAGATTTAGAATAAAATAAAAAACCTCTTACGATTCAAACGTAAGAGGTTTTTTATTTTATTCTAAATCTTTTCCTTAATGTTAGGTAAACAACTTTTTAATCAAAACGTGTTTTTAATCTTGCTGATTTACCTCGTCGGTCACGTAGATAGTATAATTTAGCCCGCTTTACTTTAGCTCGTTTCAACACTTCAATAGATTTAATCCATGGCGAATTAAGAACAAACACTTTTTCGATTCCACCGCCTTGGAACATCTTACGAACCGTAATTGTCGAATCAATTTGAGCGCTGTTTAGGTGCCTTGAAATAATTATCCCTTCATATGCTTGAATTCTCTCCTTTTCCTTTTTCTCGCCTTCTTCAACTTTTTTTGGTAACTCAAGAAAAATTGTTACTTTGACTGTATCTCCTAAGCTAAGAGTAGGTATATCGGTCTTTTTGTAAAACACGTCTAAGTCGACGTCTATGTTTCCTAATACTTTCACAATTTTATTTTTTTTTAACTTGTTTTTGCCACACCTTGCATACATTAGTAATTACCATATTTTGCCACACCTGTAAACAGATTTTGGTTTGATGGGACCTTCTCTCTTTCAAGTTTAATATTACATAATCTTTTTCGCTAAAAATAGCTTAGTGATTGATTAGTAGGTAGAGTCGCATTCGAAAGTATAAAAACCTCATCAATTATACTTTGAGGCACTAACGACGTTTCCAGATTCAAACCATTTTTGTAACATTGTTAACTCTTTGTTTTTCGTACGAGCTAATGGCACAATCTTTTGTATTGAATTTAAGATATCTTCTGTTTTAAAATCTCGGTCCTCATTATATCCAAGTCTCATAGCCTCAATAACAACTTGTTCAATCTCTGCCCCTGAAAAATCTTTACTTAAATCACTTAATAACGGTAATGCGAATTCATCCACTCGGTCTGGCCTTGCTTTGCGCAAATGCACATCAAAAATCGCTTGTCTTTCTTCTTTTGTAGGGAGAGCAAGAAAGAAAACCTCGTCAAACCTACCTTTTCGTATTATTTCTGGTGGTATCCATTCAATATTGTTGGCCGTCGCAACAACAAATACGGGTGAGGTTTTTTCCGACATCCATGTAAGGAACGTTGCCAAAACACGACTCGTTGTTCCGCTGTCACCACTATTTTGCGCACCTGCAAACGCTTTGTCAATTTCGTCTACCCAAAGAACACACGGTGACAGAGCTTCAGCAATTTGAATCATCTTTCGAACACGCGATTCAGATTGCCCAATGAGTGAAGCAAACAGGCGACCAAAATCTAGGCGCAGTAGTGGCATGTTCCATTCATTTGCAACTGTTTTAGCAGCCAGCGATTTTCCTGTCCCTTGAACCCCAACTAATAGTAACCCTTTGGGGTAGGGTAACCCGTATGCTTTTGCTGCTGGTAAGAAGGCTTCGGAACGTAACTTTAACCAATCTTTAAAGTTATCTAACCCCCCCAAGTCAGTTATTTTTTTGTCTGTTAGACTAAATTCCAATAATTGCGTTTGTTGAATAATCTGTTTCTTTTCCTCTAAAACTAGTCGTGGGCTACCCATATTAATATTACCCGATTGAGCAATAACTTTAGATAAAACTCTTCGAATCCGCTCAAGGGATAAACCTTGACATGCCGTTGTTAAACTCAACAAAAGTTCTTCAGAGATATCTTGTTTTAAGGATGTCATTAAGCGGTAGAGTTCTTCGTTTATTTCACTGTAAGTTGGAAGTGGAAAATCGATTAAAGTAACAAACTCGCGTAATGTGTCGGGTATATTGACATCGGGTGCGATAATAATTATATTTTTGGGCTGGGTTTTCAATGACCGGCTTAAATTTTTTAGCTTTCGAATAATTGAGAGGTCTTTTAAGAAATTGTCATAATCTTTTAGCACAAAAACGGAAGCTGTTTCAGGAGTTAACTTTTCAATTAACTCAAGTGCTTCCAAAGGGTTTTTGGCTGCAAACCCTGTATCGTTTGGGTTACCTTGGTAACCATCAACAAAGTCCCATGAATAATACGTTCGTGAAACGTACTTTTTTGTGCAATATTTGATGATATATTCCAAACGTTCTTCCTCTGAGGTAGAAATATAAATAATTGGATAACGTGCTTTTAATAAAAGGACAAACTCATTTAAGAAACTCATAGTGCACAAAATCAAAAACGTTAAATATACCAGATAATAACCTTATCCAACTGAACCTTCGAGCTTTAAACTTAGTAAACGGTCAGCTTCCGAAGCAAATTCTAAAGGTAACTCGTTAAAAACTTCCTTACAAAATCCATTTACCATTAGTGATACTGCCTCTTCTGTATCAATGCCCCGTTGTAAAAGATAAAATAATTGTTCCTCTGCAATCCGTGAGGTTGAGGCTTCATGTTCAACACGTGTATAGCTATTTTGCGCTTCAATGTAAGGGAACGTATTAGCACTTGAATTTTTTCCTATCAACAGGGAATCGCACTGCGAGTAGTTTTTAGTATTTTCAGCTTTAGCACTAATTTTTACTAAACCACGGTAACTATTACTCGAGTTACCTGTTGAGATTCCTTTCGAGATAATACGACTCCGTGTGTTAGGGGCAAGATGAACCATCTTCGTTCCAGTATCTGCTTGTTGCTTGTTACTTGTTAATGCAACTGAATAAAATTCTCCAACAGAGGAGTCGCCTGCTAAAATACAGCTAGGATATTTCCATGTGATCGATGATCCAGTTTCTACTTGTGTCCATGATATATTAGCATTTTTTCCTGCACAAAGACCCCTTTTTGTTACAAAATTATATACTCCACCGACCCCTTGTTCATCTCCTGCATACCAATTTTGAACAGTTGAGTACTTAATGAGCGAATTTTCTAATGCAATTAATTCTACAACGGCAGCATGAAGTTGATTACTACTAAATTGTGGGGCTGTACAGCCTTCTAAATAAGTAACTGAGCTCCTTTCTTCTGTTATGATAAGTGTTCGTTCAAATTGCCCAGCTTCTTCATTATTAATGCGGAAATATGTAGAAAGTTCAAGTGGGCAGACTATGTCTTTAGGAATATAACAAAACGAACCATCACTAAAAACTGCAGAATTGAGAGCGGCAAAAAAATTATCGCCACTAGGTACTACGCTACCAAGGTATGTTTCTACCAGGTGAGGGTAAAGTTCAACTGCTTCGGTGATAGAGCAAAAAATCACACCCGCTTTTTGCAACTGCTTTTTAAAAGTGGTACCAATTGATACGCTATCAAAAACCGCATCTACTGCTACATTCGCAAGAAGTTTTTGCTCATTTAATGAGACACCAAGTTTCTCAAAAGTGCGAAGGAGCTCAGGGTCAGCATCATCTAGACTACCTAACTTCTTTTTCGTTTTAGGTATCGAGTAGTATTGAATGTCTTGGTAGTCAATGTTTGGAATATTGAGGTAGGCCCAATTTGGGGTTGGCATTTTTTGCCAAAGTCTAAACGCGCGTTCACGAAAATTTAGTAAAAAATTAGGTTCACCTTTTTTTTTACTTATATCACGGACGGTCTGAATTGTGATTCCCTTAGGAAATTCTTCCATTTCGATGTCTGTTTTAAACCCATACTTATATGGGCTTGCAACAATCTCTTCAAGAATAGCATCAGATTCATATACTTGCTTTTCGGACATTGTAGTGAAAAATTGATTGTTAGATTAAGATATGTAGATCGTTAATATTCTCATTAAGAAAATAAATAGGTTCAACGAATTTCGGTGAACATATAAAATATGTCCTATTCGCTAATTTTAACTAATTCCCCCGGCTGCACTTGAGAAAAAATCTATTAAAAAAGTTAGAAGTATAAACCCTAACAATGGGGATAAATCCAAACCAATTAAAGGTGGTATAATTCCTCGAAATACACGTAAATATGGGTCTGTCATTTTCCCTAACGAATAGAATGGTTGTGTATAAAAATTTAAATTTGGAAACCATGTTAAATACACTCGAAGTGTTAATAGTGCAATATAAAATTTTAAAAAACCTGCTAACCCACTACATACAGTTATTAATAAGACGTTCATTGAAACAATTTGTTAGTTGTAAATCTTACCTTAAATTTAAATGATAGCATAAAATTTTTCGAACGTAGATGGTACAATAAATCTTCGTTGGTGCACGACTCTATAGCCGTGCCTAACTTTCCCTTATAAGCTAGTGAAGAGACTTGAACTCATAACCGACTGATTACAAATCAGTTGCTCTACCAATTGAGCTACACCAGCTTTCTATTAGTCACTACATGATAGATTACCATTACTTTACTCATTTGTAAATCTAAAATCTGAAAAGAGAACCCACATTCCTTAATTAATTGTACTTGGGGACCGAAATACGTGACGTTTAATGTACTTTGGGATTTTACCCTAATAACTTATTTTCGTTGCAAATAAACTACTATGAACAGGCTTAACTGTACGGGTGCTAATTTATAGCTTAAACCATCAGCGGTTATCGTGGAGGATCATCACTAGAACCCATGTGGATAACTATGAGAAAGGTTGCGTTTTAGTTACCATTCATTTATTATGTTAGCACATTAATATTAATATGTTATCTTTAAAGTGGCTAAGAACAAAGGGGCAAGAATTCGCATCACTCTCGAGCACAAATGTGAGGAGGGCGTATATCGTTACCATACGACAAAAAATCGCCGTAATACAACAGAACGTTTAGAATTAAAAAAATATTCGCCAGTAACAAAAAAACACGAATTATTTCGTGAAATTAAATAAAACTACTCTTCAGATCACAAATGGTTAGAACAGACGTTAATAGGGATCCAGATCTAAACTTAGACGATATTGAGACAATAAATTATAAAGATACGAAATTTTTAAGTAATTTCATCAGCGATCAGGGAAAGATTCTACCACGTCGCTCAACGGGTTTAAATTCGAAACAACAAAAACGTATAACAAAACTTATAAAACGTGCACGTATTGCTGCACTTTTACCATTTGTTATGGGTAAAGTTTAATAATTTCCATTCTTTGTCTAGTAACGGTAAATAAATTGATCAGCAATATTTTTATAGTCCGTAATAATATTGCCTAAAATGGACCTTTATTTATGGACATAGGTAAAGGCCCATTTTACTTCCGGAGAAATCGACTACCATGTAACATTTTTATTTTGGATAAATTCGTAATCTGCGATTAGGTTCCTGACCGACTGAAATTCCTTTTAACTGATAGTGTGTAACCAATTCATGTTGTAATTTTCGAATTGAACTAGGTCGTGGGAGTAAATCAACTGTCAATTTTTGCGGTATACTAATTTCTTCAATAACAAGTCTTGTTTCTTCCAGTGGGGTAAGTAACTCCTTTGTAATTATTTTCGAGATTTTTTTAGACGAGTTTTTTTTGCTAGTATTATGTTTAATTGACGCTGAGGTATTTTTTACCAAGATTCTTAGGGCCTTTGCAATTTGTAACAGACTGTTACTTTGAATAGTGTGAATACTGATTTTTTTTGAATGTGAAATTTGTCTCAGCTTTTTATTACTTTTTAACAAAGTTGATAAAGCAAGAATGGCATCTGCTGATTGAATCTCTTTTGTTACAATAATGGGCAACCGTAAAGTTTTAATTAGCGATTTAAGGTCTTGATTATTTACCCCATAGATATATAAAAAGATAAACTGCGAACCCAACTTCTTTTTCAATTGAATGTTTGACTTTCCAGCCTTTTTTGTTTTCCAATCTTCGTTTCTGTTTAGTTTATTTAAAACATAGTTATTTTTTTGTTTCTTTTCCTCACTAAAGCTTTTGTAATAACCATCCGAAAGTGTACGTGAATCTTTTTTGTTAGCAATTACCGAACCGTGGATGATATTATTTCCTAATTCCCCTAACTTACGTTCTTGAAGAGGTACGGTTTGTCCTTGCAATAGTAAATCAACCGACTTTTCTATATCTTCGTGGATTATCCATGTTTTAGTATCGTGTATTTCAACGGCAACCTCAAAGGTAGGAGGCGCTTTACGTTCTAAGATACTCTTCGATGATCCGCGTCGTTTTGCCTCTTCATCACCTAATGTAACATACTGAACACCCCCAATTAAGTCTGTGATTGTAGGATTTTTAATTAAATTCTCCAGAGCATTACCATGAGCTGTCCCTACTAATTGTACACCACGCTCTGCAATGGTACGGGCGGCAGCAGCTTCCAATTCCGTACCAATTTCATCAATAATAATAATTTCGGGCATGTGATTCTCAACCGCTTCAATCATAACTTGATGTTGATTTTGTGGACTAGAAACCTGCATACGCCTTGCTTTACCAATGGAAGGGTGTGGCAAATCACCATCACCTGCAATTTCATTTGACGTATCAATAATGATGACGCGTTTTTTCATTCCGTCCGATAAGACTCGAGCAATTTCACGAATAGCAGTTGTTTTACCAACACCTGGTCTACCAAGAAGAAGGATTGACTTATTATTTTCCAGTAAATCGCGAATAATACTTACAGTTCCAAAAAACGCTCGACCAATACGGCATGTTAGCCCTATTACGCTTCCTTGGCGGTTACGTAGTGAACTAATGCGGTGTAAAGTTTTTTCAATCCCAGCTCGGTTATCACCACTAAATTTACCTAACCGTTTCAATATATAATCTAAATCTTGCCAAACAACTGTCTGGTAGGAAAGGTAACTACTTCCTTTTGAAAACCGGGCCTCTGGTCGTCGTCCGATATCAAGGACAATTTCAATTAATTGCTCTTGTTTAGGGTGCTGTCTTATTGGTGTACTAATGAATGGCGGTAAGATATCTAATAGTTGGTTTAAGTCGTCTGCAAGGAGCATAATATTTTTAGTCAGATATAAATCAGATACAATTATACATGGAAAAATCTATTTGCGAGGTTGGAGTATATAGCTTTCCACTTTTTTACGCTAATGCGGCTAATCAGAATCGAAGCCATAATAAAAGAGGTCTGAAACTTTTTAAGCGACAAGAACAAGTCATTTTTATGATACAATAGTCGTAGATAGCACTTTAACAAGCAGCATAACTATATATTCAATAAGAGTTTATTTTAAAATGTCACATTTTACTAAAATAAAGACTAAGCTATATAATCTTGAAACTCTTAAGAAAAGTCTTTCGGATTTAAATATTGATTGGACAGTTCAAACAAATAATATTCGTGGTTACCAAAATACGACACATGAGGCCGAGCTTGTTATCCAGCAGGAGAATAAGCATGATATTGGTTTTAAGTGGAATGGTGTGGAGTATGAACTGGTTACGGATTTAATGTTTTGGTCGCAAGATATTTCAGTTGATAGATTTCTTAACCGCATTAATCAACGCTATGCCTATAATTCGATTATTGGGGTTAGCGAAAAAGAAGGTTTTAACTTCTCACAAACTGAGACAGCAGAAGATGGTTCGATTCGTTTAGTGCTGCGACGTTTCAGTTAAAATAACTTTTTAAGCCGAGCGCAATAAAGCTTTGGCTCGTACCACCATTAAATTAGCTAAGGGGGTACGAGTCTTAAAAGTGGATTAGTAACTTCAGGCCATATAAATACTTACTTAACTTTTTAATTAATTATTAATTACATTAACTATAAGTTTTACGATATGATTGAAATAGGCAAGAGAGCAAGAGTTAAAAATACCATTGGGTAAGCTAAAAATTAAAGATTTCGGCTAAAGTATGGTTAACAAGTTCTTGACGTTTACAAAATCGTGAGTTGTAAGACGGTTCGTTCTTTTATTTAGGTTTTTCTCAATTTTTAAGTTAGGTATTTAGATATGTGACATTTAAAATACTTTAAACGACTTTCTTTAGTTAGATACAAATAAGTCAACACATATGAAGCTCGCTCTAAGGTGTAGGCAGAGGGCCGTGAAGATATAAAAGTCTCGTCACAACTAACACATCTGCCCATTAATAATACCCCCAGGGGAATTCGAATCCCCGTTACTTCCGTGAAAGGGAAATGTCCTAGGCCTCTAGACGATGGGGGCAACATTTCTATACATATAATTTACCTTATAATTATATTAGCTGTCAATGCTAAAAAAAAAATTGTGCAATTTTTTTAGTGTTAATACCTTACTATACACTTTGCGAAGTCGAGGTTGAGGCTTGTTATATTAATAAAGGAAACCTATCAATTGCTTAATGGCGGGGCCAGAAACATTTCGAGTAACTCTTCTTTAAATAATTTAGTCACATTTGAATGGTAACGTTTGGGATTTGTAATAATCGAAAGTGTACGCTTAATTGTTATTCCTTCAATTCTAGCCCAATGTAACATATTTAAATCTAACTCTTTTGAGATAGCAGAAACGGAAACAAATGCAGCACCTAGTCCTGACTGTACAGCATTTTTGATAGCTTCAATTGAATTTAATTCCATCTCAATCTTAAAGTAACTACTATCAATACCATTCTGTGTTAGTGTACTTTCAATTACGTTACGAATTGTAGATTGTGTATCTAGCGAAATAAAACGTAAACGGTACAGGTCCTCTTTTCTTATAAACTCAAGAGAGGAAAAAGGGTGAGAGACTGGAAGAATAAGGGCAAGTTCATCTTCTGCGTATGATGTAATTTCAACTACATTATTCAGTTCTTTTGGTATTTCACCCCCTACAATTGCTAAGTCAATTTGCCCATTTGCAACAGACCACGAAATATGGCGTGTTGAATGGACTTGTAACTCAACACTGATATGAGGATATTTGTGACGAAATATACCAATTAGTCGTGGCATCAGATACGTACCTGTTGTTTGGCTTGCTCCAATTACAAGCGCACCCGAGTGAAATGTTTGTAATTCATCAAGTGCTCGGCAAGTTTCTTCACATAAACTTAATATACGGTCACAATACTTCTTTAAAAGCTCACCCGTTTCAGTTAGATAAGCTTTTCTCTTGTCACGGTAAAATATAGGTGTATTTAATTTCTTTTCTAAATTTTGTATTTGTAAGCTGACTGCGGGCTGTGATATGTATAATTTTTCGGCCGCTTTTTTAAAACTTCCTTCTTCGGAAATTGTTCGGAGGATTTTTAGTTGGTCTAACGTGAATGGAAGGTTGGACATTTTAAATGATATCGTTTAATAATATCGAAGCTTCTGTTACTTATCAGATTAAAATTGGCTATAAACTAAACCCCTGTAGTAAAATTGCACTTTACGTTTTAAAAGCGGTGAAAAATTATACCCTTTAACTAATTTGTAGTAAACTTTCTATGTTTATTATACAAAATGATAGTTTGAATGTGAGTACTATCCATATAACGGATGTATAATAGTATTCAAACAAATAAAAATGTAATATAAAAAGGGTTTAGACTTTTATGGCGGATACAAGACTTTTAGTCGTTTTATTTCCACTTGTAGCTGCTGCTTCATGGGCCTTATTTAACATTGGGCGCCTTGCACTGCAGCAGTTAAAAAGAATGTCTTAGAAAGCCTTTTCTATTCACAATCGGCTTTCATAAAAATTTGTAGAGAAAGTTTTTTGAATAAAACTTTCTCTACAATTTTTTTTTAATTTCCGTTGGATTTATTAATAAACGTATTTAATAAACGTTTTACTGGATTGCGTGAGGTGGATATGTCAAGATTTAAGAATTCGATTTCTTCGCCTAGTAATCGACGAGCAGTGTTTTCAAATGCTAAACCGGGCAACGATAATTTTTCTTCTAAAACAAGAGGTTCACCCCGATTCGAAGCAATAATAACCTGCTCACTATCCGGGATAACTCCTACAAGTGGCACACCAAGAATATTTTTTACATCATCAATAGACATCATATCATCGGTTTTTACCATTTTTGGGCGAATTCGATTAACTAAAAGACTTATTTTCTTAATATCTTGAGCAACTAGGATTCCGATTACCTTATCGGCATCACGAATTGATGGGACTTCTGGAGTAACTACTACTATTGCCTCTTGAGCTGGCATTACGGCTGTTTGAAACCCGTCATCAATTCCAGCTGGACTATCGATCAAAATAAAATCGTATTTTTTTTCCAGTAGGTGAACTAATTTTTGGATTTGTGACTTTGTAATCGGTGTTTTCGCTTGGTTTGAAGATAAAGGAAAAAAAGTAAGTTTAGATTGCCGTTTATCAGTTATTAAAGCTTGTTCTAAGCGACACGTCTCCGCAAGTACATCTAAACCCGTATAGATAATTCGATTTTCCAACCCTAACAATAAATCTAAATTGCGTAACCCCACATCAGCATCCACTAATAAAGTGTTATGCCCTAAACGGGCGAGCGCCATTCCTATATTCGAGGTTGTAGTTGTTTTACCAACACCACCTTTACCTGAGGTAATAACTATTACACGAGCCATTGCATTGTATCGGCTATAAGATTAATATAGATGCATAAATCGATTATATCACCTTATTGAGTATTCTATTTTTAGTCTATAATACCCCTAGTTTGTTAATAAATCCAAAAAGAAATGACATTTACATTGCCAGATGATTTACTTCGCATTGGTAGCAAAAGTTTTTCATCACGATTAATGCTTGGAACAGGTAAATATCGGAACTTTAGTGAAGCAAAAAAAAGTATTGAGGCAAGTGGTTGCGAAATTTTAACCGTTGCTGTGAGGCGAGCGCAGACGGCACAAGTTGATGGTATTGCCCAACTATTAAATGGGTTTGATTGGTCAAAGCTCTGGTTATTACCAAATACTGCTGGCTGTCAAACAGCTGAAGAAGCAATTCGCTTAGCTTTTATTGGTCGTGAAATTGCAAAAAATTTACAGTATAATGAGAATAACTTTATAAAGTTAGAAGTTATACCCGATCCTAAATACTTGCTACCAGATAGTCTTGGTACCTTAACTGCCGCTGAATATTTAGTCAAAAAAGACTTTGATGTGTTACCTTACATTAATGCTGATCTAGTTTTAGCTAAACAGCTTGAAGAAATAGGGTGTGCCACAGTAATGCCTTTAGGATCTCCTATTGGCTCTGGTCAAGGATTAAAAAATATCTATAATATAAAGATAATAATTGAAAATGCTCGTATCCCCGTTATTGTTGATGCGGGTATTGGCTCACCAAGTCAGGCCGCAGAAGCCATGGAAATTGGAGCGTCCGGAATTTTAGCAAATACAGCAATTGCTCAGGCTCAACTTTCCGAGGTAATGGCCTATGGCATGAAACTTGGAGTAACAGCAGGTCGGTTAAGTTATTTAGCCGGTCGAATGCAAACATCTGAATTTGCTAAACCGAGTTCACCATTAATTGGTATATCGAACTAAAAAATTAACAACTTTAGAATATAAAACATGGTTACAGAAACAACAACTGCAATTACGGAGAGACCCGTATTCCCATTTACGGCAATTATTGGACAAGAAGAAATGAAACTTGCCCTAATCCTGAACGTTATTGACCCACGTATTGGTGGAGTAATGATTATGGGTGATCGAGGGACTGGAAAATCTACGACAATTCGTGCTGTTGCAGATTTATTACCAGCGATAAAGGTGGTTGCAGATGATCCATTTAACTCTGCCTTAGACGATTTTGAATTAATGAGTGAAGGCGTGAAAGCGGCAGTCGAAAATAATCAGGAATTACCGACAGCTTATAAAAAAGTTCCAATGGTTGACTTACCTCTTGGAGCGACGGAAGATCGGGTTTGCGGAACAATTGATATTGAAAAAGCCTTAACTGAAGGTGTTAAAGCATTCGAGCCTGGTTTATTAGCGAAGGCAAACCGTGGAATTTTATACGTGGATGAAGTAAATTTATTAGATGACCACCTTGTTGACATCTTACTAGATTCTGCTGCATCCGGGTGGAACACAGTTGAACGTGAAGGTATTTCTATTAAACATCCCGCACGTTTTGTACTGGTTGGTTCGGGTAACCCAGAGGAGGGCGAATTAAGACCACAGCTTTTAGATCGATTTGGTATGCATGCGGAAATCCGTACTGTAAGAGATCCCGAGACGCGTGTTCGTGTTGTTGAAGAACGTAGCAGTTTTGACCAGAATCCTGAAGCTTGCTTAGCGGCTAACGCAGAGGCTATTAATGCCTTAAAACAACAAATTGTCAGTGCGCAGGAGAGATTGCCAAAAGTAACAATTGATTTCGAATTACGAGTAAAAATTTCTCAAGTATGTGGAAGCTTAGATGTTGATGGTTTACGAGGAGATATTGTAACAAACCGAGCTGCAAAAGCTTATGCTGCTTACAATGGTCGTGAAGAAGTAACTGTCGAGGATATTGAAAAAGTTATTACACTATGTCTTCGTCACCGCTTAAGAAAAGACCCATTAGAATCAATTGATTCTGGAGATAAGGTTAGCAACGTATTTGAAGAAGTTTTTAAATAACTAAATGGGCTCAGTAGGATTCGAACCTACATTAGAGACTTAGAAGGTCCCTGTCCTAATCCCTTAGACGATGAGCCCAGATTAAAAAATAATCTAAAAATCGGATTAGATAATATTTATATTATCTAATCCAACTTTCTTTGATAAAAGCACAATATTGGGCGGTATAGGATTTGAACCTATGACCACCTGCTTGTAAGGCAGGCGCTCTACCGCTGAGCTAACCGCCCTATGATACTATATTAGTATAAGTGGCTTTATTTGGCAAATTTTTCTTCGTTATATTTGATGCCATTAAACAAAGATAATTAATTTTAACAGATTTATTTAGATGGAAACCACGACTGGTTGCATGGCAAATTTTCGAGAGCCTATTAATTATACAACCATCCCAAATGGCTCATTTCGTATATCTTACCCACCGAAAAAATCAAAAACGCTTGAATTCTTGGATGACGTGTACGCAGACCCACCAAAATTTCGTGTTAAATGGAGTACAATAGATGAATTGCATGACGATTTATTTATGTCGTATAACTATCGTGTTCTAAACCATCGTCTTCCTTTTATAGAGGTGTTAACAGGTTTTTTCCAAACCGATGAACAAGGAACAATTGAGAAAACAAAATATTCATTACCATCATATATTAATGGGTACTGGAATAAGATTTCCTCTACTCAGATTTATAAAAAACAAGCAACAAAACTTCAAGAAATACTTCAACCAGTTCCTGTTTATGCTATCTTAAATGGCCAAGGAGAAATTGTTGTTGCGACTTCAACAGATTCTAGAACCTCGAATAATCCAACCGTAAATGAGGCAGTGTACGATTTCTGTGGAAGTTTTGATCCTTTTGTAGAGCGAAGTAAACAATTGGGACTTTTTTTTATGTCTAAAGGTGATGCTGAAGTTTACTTAAAAGAGATTGCAAAAGCCGATACTCAAGGAACAAAAATGTTTGGTCTCTCGATCCACTGCTTTGGATTAGATTACGCCTATCGAGTTACACGTGAATATCATCCTACGGTTGATTTTCGATTTGTACCGGATTTGGGTGAGGTTCAAACTTTAATGACCTCACAAAATACCAGCAATTCTGATTTAATATTCGAAGATAGCCAACAACAGCTTCGTTTTAGACGTCGCCCAATCTCTTTAATACCAACCCCTGGTAACTTTATTAAATGGTTATCACCTTTCTCTTCGTTTTTAGAGAAAACAGAGTATTTCAAGGGTGTGCCTATTTATGTAGTAAAGGTTGGTACAGTTCCAAACAATTTCTTTCTTTCTCGTTATTACGATGCAGTTAATATTGTTGATAACCTTTATGGACGCCTAACAAATTTTCTAAATATAGGGTGTGGATTTGGAAATAATTGGATTTTACAAGGGTCATTAAGTCAACAGGATTTCTCTGCAACAGCAAAGACGTATATCTTTTTTAAGAAAGATGAAGCAACACAATTTTGCCAGCGGTATGTAGGCCAAGTTCTTCGTTATAACGGAAGCCGTTCCCCGGTTTTGAGTTCCACTATGAAAAAGCCAAAAATTCTAGTATATAATCTGGAAGATTTTCTTGAGATCTATGAGGAAAGTAGAGTAACTCTAGCCAATAATAGTGATACTTTAACCAACCAGGCTTCAGTTTTAACCGATCAACCGTATATTATTCCACCTAAGCAGACACGGTTAGAGGTCGATGAACATTATAGTCAAACTCGCAAACCATTAATACGAAAGTGTCAACAATTTTTTGATTTCAAGTATCGTCGATTAATGGGTTTTATCGATATACTTTTAAATACCAACTAATTTTAGAAAAGTTGCAATTTTACCCTTGAGATAAAATATTCAAGGGTAAAATTTTTGGCTAGTCCAAGGGTACTTCTTTTCTTGACAAAGGTAGAGTGAATTTTGTAACCTTTAGTTACATTGGAATAAGAGGGGCTGTTTTGGTTTCGACATATAGGTCTATAGTTTTATTTAAGAAGATCCTAAATTAAGGAGATTATAAAATAGTTGCAAATAACATTTTATCTTTTAACACAAGACTAGCAGTAGCATAAGTTTTTTGGTATATCAGTTCTTTTGTTTACTCTTTTGAAAGTTTTGATTTTTTATATAAAAGAGGCGCATTTCTGTAAAGAATTTTTCCAACCTGTTTTTAACGCTAGTAAACGATAACTTTTTAGGTCTAAATGGACGTGGGTTCAAATCCCACCAGCTCCATTCTCTGCATCTGTAGCCAAGTGGCCGAAGGCATCGGACTCATAATCCGCTTCTCATTGAGACACCGCTGGTTCGAATCCAGCCGGATGCATGAATAATTGAATTTTATCTAGCGAAGTGATAAAATTATCTTCTTAATAGGCCAAGAGGGATTCGAACCCTCGGCACCCAGAATCGGAATCTGGTGCTCTGTCCACTGAGCTATCAGCCTATACAATGCATTACAGTTTAAGGCAAACCGATTACATTAATATCGTTCGATACTAAAATCTCTCTTTGAAGTGTGGTGCCATCAGCCGAATCAGTACGGGCTTGTTGCCATTGATTCATAATATCTACAATTGAATTGAGTAGTGCTACTCTTTCGTTTTCGGTAAACCAAGGTTTAGCATCTAGTTCAAATCTAAGTTGTTCCCACGCTTCACTAATTGGCCAGAAATAATAAGGGGTTAATGGTACTATTCCCGTTGGTGTCTTTTGGTTGACAGCAAGTCCTAATGAACTATCAAGCCATAGAACTTGCAATTTTAAATTATCCATAAAATACTTGCAAGTATCAGAGATTAGCATTTCTTAACACGGTATTTTAGCGCGTGTAAAAATGTTTTTAACTGTTTGTGAAGGCTTTGCACCATCTTTTAGGCGTGCTTGAATCCGCTGGAATTTTAAATGTGTTTCATCCGTCATTGGATTAAAAAATCCCAGCTCCTCAATTGAGCGACCATCTCGTTTCACACGACTGTCCATCGCTACGATTCGGTAACAAGGTTGACCTTTTCTACCGTACTTTTTTAACCTAATTTTAATCACTTTACTCTTTTCTGTTAAATTTAGTTATAGTTACACTGTTAATTTTGCTCTTCCTTTTTTTCGTCGCGCATTAATTACACGGCGTCCTGTTTTAGAAGCCATACGGCTTCGAAAACCCGATGTTTTTACTTTTTTTAAAAACGTTCCACGAAGTGTACGTTGACTCATAATGTAATATTTGTAATCTTAACAAGCTAAATATAATTTTGATGGTCGAAACTTTACCAACTTGATTTGGTAAGGCCTGGAATTGTTCCTTCGTGTGCCATTTCGCGCAAAACGTGGCGCGATAAACCAAAATCCTTATAAAAGGCACGACTTCGACCAGTTACCCAACAACGATTTCTATGTCTTGAAGGTGCTGAATTGCGAGGTATAGCCTCCATTTTTTTGAAGTTTGCGAGTTTCTCTTGGTATGTACTACTGTCTTTTAATGCAGTGACAATTGTTTTTCTTTTTACAGCGTATTTAGCGATGAGACGATCTCTTTTCACTTCACGCTGAATCATGCTTTGTTTAGCCATTCAGTCGACAAGATGTTAAAATGTTTATAAATAGTGTACGTTTAAGTTTCTTTATACTACATGAAGTAGCCATTGTTATTCTACTTTAATTTTTTGTATTCGTCAAAGTCCAACGTATTGCCTAACAGTTACGTTTTGATGTTAAGTTCTGCTTAGGTTATCGGATCTGAATACTACCAATTTTATTTACTATACGTTCAATTCATGTATGAACCAGAAGAATGACAATTTTATCGACAAGACCTTTACAGTTTTAGCTGACATAATTCTTAAAGTCCTTCCAGCAACGAAAGATGAGAAGCAAGCCTTTTCATACTATCGATATGGGATGTCTGCGCAGTCAAGTGGGGACTATGCTGAGGCGCTAGAAAATTATTATGAAGCGTTAAAGCTTGAGGAGGACCCGTATGACCGTAGCTATATTTTATATAATATTGGTTTGATTTACAGCAATAATGGTGATTTTTTAAAGGCCGTTGAATATTATCAGCAAGCGCTCGACTTAAATTCACGTTTACCGCAAGCATTAAATAATATTGCAGTTATATACCATTATCAAGGTACAAAAGCTTCGGAAAAGAAAGAGTTTGAGCTAGCACAGAATATGTTTGACAAAGCTAGTGATTATTGGAAAAGTGCTGTTCGTTTAGCACCTAATAATTATATTGAAGCCCAAAACTGGTTAAAAATTAACGGGAAAATGGCGGAAAATGAAAGTTTCTAGACACCGGTTTTTTACAAAAACTGTCATTTGATACTATAATTAAAAAAGAACTGTTCAGACAAGTAAAACTCAGGTTTGTTTTCGATTCTTATGTTGAAAGACAAAACCATATAAGACGAACATGAGTTTATTTTTAAATAATTTTTTTAGATAATCAAATATGACTATCGCAATCGGACAAAAGCAAGATCGTAGCGTTTTTGATCTTGTAGATGACTGGCTAAAGCGTGATCGTTTCGTTTTCATTGGTTGGTCAGGTTTACTCCTTTTCCCATGCGCTTACCTTGCAACTGGTGGTTGGTTAACAGGAATTACATTTGTAACATCGTGGTACACTCACGGTTTAGCAAGTTCATTCCTTGAAGGTTGTAACTTCCTAACTGCAGCAGTATCTACTCCAGCAAACAGTATGGGTCACTCTCTATTACTACTTTGGGGTCCTGAAGCTCAGGGTGATATTACTCGTTGGTTCCAAATTGGTGGTCTTTGGGCATTCGTAGCTCTACACGGTTCATTTGGTGTTATTGGCTTCTGTCTAAGACAGTTTGAAATCGCAAGATTAGTTGGTATTCGTCCTTATAACGCAATTGCGTTCTCTGGTCCAATCGCTGTATTTATTACAGTATTTTTAGTTTACCCTCTTGGTCAAGCTAGTTGGTTCTTTGCTCCTAGTTTTGGTGTAGCGGCAATTTTCCGTTTCCTTCTTTTCTTACAAGGTTTCCACAACTGGACATTAAACCCATTCCACATGATGGGTGTAGCTGGTATCCTAGGTGGTGCGCTACTTTGTGCTATTCACGGTGCAACAGTAGAGAACACTCTTTTCGAAGATGGTGATGCTGCAAACACATTCCGTGCATTCACTCCAACTCAATCAGAAGAGACTTATTCAATGGTTACTGCTAACCGTTTCTGGTCACAAATTTTTGGTGTAGCGTTCTCTAACAAGCGTTGGTTACACTTCTTCATGCTATTTGTACCTGTAGCTGGTATGTGGACAAGTGCAATTGGTATTGTAGGTCTAGCTCTTAACCTACGTGCATACGATTTCGTATCACAAGAGCTTCGAGCTGCTGAAGATCCAGAGTTCGAGACATTCTACACAAAGAACAACCTTCTAAACGAAGGTATCCGTGCATGGATGGCAGCACAAGATCAACCTCATGAAAACTTCATCTTCCCTGAGGAGGTACTACCACGTGGAAACGCCCTTTAACACAGTAATCGCAGGCCGTGATATCGAATCTACAGGATTTGCATGGTGGTCTGGTAACGCACGTTTAATTAACGTATCTGGAAAGCTTCTTGGTGCACACGTTGCACACGCAGGTCTAATGGTTTTCTGGTGTGGTGCAATGACATTATTTGAAGTTGCTCACTACATTCCAGAGAAGCCACTTTACGAGCAAGGTTGTATTCTTATTCCTCACCTAACAACGTTAGGTTGGGGTGTGGGTCCTGGCGGTGAAGTAACTGACGTATATCCATTCTTTGTTGTTGGTGTATTACACCTAATTTCTTCAGCTGTACTTGGGTTTGGTGGGGTTTACCACTCACTAATTGGACCAGATACACTAGAAGAGTCATTCCCATTCTTTGGTTATGATTGGCGTGATAAGAACAAGATGACGACAATTCTTGGAATTCACCTGATCCTTTTAGGTATTGGATGTTTCCTTCTTGTTGCGAAAGCTTGTTTTGTTGGTGGAGTTTATGATACATGGGCGCCAGGTGGCGGCGATGTTCGTATCGTTTCTGCTCCAACGCTAAACCCACTTATCATTTTCGGTTATGTACTTAAATCACCATTTGGTGGTGACGGTTGGGTTATTAGTGTAAACAACATGGAAGATTTAGTTGGAGGTCACATCTGGCTAGGTTTCTTATGTATCGTAGGTGGTATTTGGCACATCCTAACTAAGCCATTTGCTTGGGTAAGACGTACTTTCGTATGGTCCGGTGAAGCATACCTTTCTTATAGTCTTGCAGCGCTGTCTCTTATGGGTCTAACTGCGGCAGTTTTTGTTTGGTATAACAACACAGCATACCCTAGTGAGTTCTACGGGCCAACAGGTCCAGAGGCTTCACAGTCACAAGCGTTCACATTCCTAGTACGAGATCAGCGATTAGGTGCTAACGTAGCATCTGCTCAAGGTCCAACTGGATTAGGTAAGTACCTTATGAGATCACCAAGTGGTGAGATCATTTTTGGTGGTGAGACAATGCGTTTCTGGGATATGAGAGCACCATGGGTAGAGCCTCTAAGAGGTCCAAATGGTCTAGATCTTAACAAGATTCGAAACGATATTCAGCCATGGCAAGAGCGTCGAGCTGCTGAATACATGACACACGCTCCACTAGGTGCACTAAACTCAGTAGGTGGTGTAGCTACAGAGATTAACTCTGTAAACTATGTATCTCCAAGATCATGGTTAACAACTTCACACTTCTTCCTAGGATTCTTCCTATGGGTTGGACACCTTTGGCACGCTGGTCGTGCTCGTGCGGCAGCTGCCGGTTTCGAGAAAGGGATTAACCGTGAGAACGAGCCAGTTCTTTCAATGCGTCCTCTAGATTAATAAAAAAAGTTCATAAAGATTATTTAATCTTTATGAACTTTTTTGTCTCGGTTTAGAAGTTAGGTATAACCAGCTTCTATATTCCAAAATCCCCAATTCAAACGCTAATGATTATAGGAGCCTAAATTAAACTGGTAAGAATAAAGTCTCCCCTTAACTTTTTACGCAATATGGATTCAGGTTAACGTATCCACCCTCCTCAAGCAGTATAAATATTAAATCGGAGAAGGTGGGATTCGAACCCACGGAAGCTTGCACTTCATCTGATTTCAAATCAGACGCAATCGACCAACTCTGCCACCTCTCCACAATTTTTAAAACTCTTAACGGGCAAGAAGGGATTCGAACCCCTGACACCGTGGTTCGTAGCCACGTGCTCTAGTCCACTGAGCTACAAGCCCTTTAAGCTTTAATAAATTGCCTAAACAGATACTACCATAGAGTGAATTAAAAAGTCAACTCTTTCAGCTAGCATTATAAAATCCTTCTTGAACCTGGGGTGGTAGGGTTCGAACCTACGAATAGCGGAGTCAAAGTCCGTTGCCTTACCACTTGGCTACACCCCATTATATGGCTATTTTCAATAGTGAAAATATAGCACACCCTTATATTATTTTTTTTATGGGAAATTGTCAAGGATATTTTGATTAAAAGGGCATTCTCGCTAATTTTTCGCGTTTATAAAAGTTGCTAAAACTTACAGAATAAGCGTTACAATGCTATAAATCATAGCAATTATTTACATTTACAGCGAACAAGTACTTCTTTCATAGCACGAGGTACTTGAGATTAATAGCGGGAAACGGATTTGAACCATTGACCTTCGGGTTATGAGCCCGACGAGCTACCAAACTGCTCTATCCCGCGTAGAATAAAGTCCAACGTTACTATAATAGCATAAATTTTATTTTTTTGTCAATTTCTATCTAATTAGTACCTGGAACCGATAACATGAGAAGGCTGTTGACTATCTATAAATACCAAGGGTATTGTGTAAAAGGATTCTCAAGAGCTATATTATACGTAAGTCGTTTTTCCACCATGAAAGGTGGAAAGAAATGACTTTTAAGCAAATTGAACTTCGTCTGGTAATTTTGTTGTAATGTTACGGATAATCGATTCATCACGTTTAATTTCTTGATTTAAGGTTGCGACAGTGCTCCCATTCCCTAAATATATCATTTGGATATAGTTTGCACTTTCAAACCCTTTGATTGGATAACTTAATGCGCGCTTTCCTCGATTTTGTACCATAACTTGACTTCCTTGGCAAGTTAGGAAGTTTTGATAATATTCCATTTTTGCCGAAATCTCCTGTTGGCTAAAACTCGGATTTAGTAGATAAATTACTTCGTACAATTCAATTTCTTTTTTCATGTGGCAATTAATTAAATTAATATGCTACCAGTATAATTTTTTTGAAATTGTTTGTCTATGTTTTAATTTAGTGTAGATTAAACCTAAAATAACCGTCTCACTCAGTTACTAATCCGAGTAATGTAAAGTACTGGGCAGACTGTTATTCAAAAGATTTGCCTTTATTTATTTTTTCGTACGCTCTGTCAAATATATGCTATATTAATAGCATGTAGTGATGAAAAACGTATTGGGCTTTTGTCTGTTAATCATTCATTTATAATCTAGTAATTTATTTAGTATGGCAGTAAACTTACAAGAAGAGTATAACAAAACGGATATTCAAAGCATTATTGACCAGCTTGAATCTGATCTAGTTGGCCTAGCACCCGTAAAGGCGCGTATTAAAGAAATTGCAGCCTTACTTTTAGTCCAACGCTTACGAAAAAACTTAGGTCTAGGAATGAAAACCACGGGGATTGGTTTACATATGTCGTTTACTGGTAGTCCGGGAACAGGTAAGACGGCCGTAGCAAATCGAATGGCTGATATCTTGTTTAAGCTTGGGTATATTAGAAAAGGGCATTTAATTACTGTTACACGAGATGATCTTGTGGGTCAGTACATTGGTCATACAGCACCTAAAACAAAGGAAGTTTTAAAGCGTGCTATGGGGGGTGTGCTATTTATTGATGAAGCTTATTACCTATATAAGCCAGATAACGAACGAGACTATGGTGCTGAGGCAATTGAAATTCTTCTGCAGGTTATGGAAAATCAAAGAGAAGATTTAGTTGTAATCTTTGCAGGGTATAAGGATCGAATGGATAGTTTTTACGAATCTAATCCCGGCTTATCGTCGCGAGTAGCAAACCATATCGATTTCCCTGATTATACACCAGATGAATTAATTCAGATTGCACGTCTAATCTTAGAAGAGCAACAATACCGTATGGATGCTGCTGCGGAAGCAGCGCTTTTAGAGTATGTTGAGAAGCGTATGGAATTACCTTTATTTGCCAACGCTCGAACAATTGCCAATGCTATTGATACAGCAAGAATGAGACACGCCAATAGAATGTTTAGTTCTGGTGATAAAATTCTGACAAAAGCTGACTTAGTAACAATTGAAGCAGAAGATATTCGTGAAAGTAGTCTTTTTACTGAAATTTAGTAAATAATTCTTAACAGCAGTAAAAAAATCTAGTCTTTGCGCAAAACAAATTTATAAGAGTTTTTAATATGGTTGAAGTATTATTATCAGGAATCGTTTTAGGTCTTGTACCGTGTACAATTACAGGTCTATTTGTTGCTGCATATTTACAATATCGAAGAGGAAACCAATTCGGTTTATAAAGGCAGTCAATTTAAAAAATGAAAAAACCAAAAACGTATAAGGACTTATACGTTTTTGGTTTTTTCGCTTATTCTAGTAATATTTTTGAGCGTAATACGAAATAAACAACGCGGTGTCGAATACGTGTCAACATTGTAATAAAGAAATTAAATGCCTCTTTTTTATATTCAGTTAACGGGTTTTTCTGGCCGTATGCGCGCCAGCGGATTGAATCACGTAGAAACGAAATTTTTTGTAAGTGCTCTTTCCAGGAATAATCGATTTGTTGTAATAAAAATGTTCGTTCTAATTCCCGCATTAACCCTTGTTCTATTGATTCGATTTCAACTTCTTTTAGATTATAACTAATCTGGAACTGCTGTTGTAAAAATGAGAGCATTTTATCACTCCCCTCACTTTCTATGGGAGTTTCAAATTTAAATGGAATACCTAGTAACTCTTGAACTTTAAAGCCAAAAATATCTGCAAGTCTTTCATTATCCTTAACCTGTTTAGAATATAGTACTAAGTCATATAAACTTCGCTCTGCATATTCAATTATCCAATCTCGTACATTTTTCCGTTGTAGAATACGTCGTCGTTCGATATAAACTCCATTACGTTGTAATGTTAACGCTTGATCATACTCAAATAATTGCTTACGTGTATCGAAATAATAAGCTTCTACTTTACGTTGGGCCGACTCTAAACTTTGATTTAAAAGAGGTGATTGAATTGGTGTGTCTTCCTGGAAACCAATATTCTGCATTAAACCCACAATTTGATCGCCCCCAAATAAGCGCAGTAATTTATCTTCGAGACTGAGGAAAAATCGTGATGAACCCGGATCCCCCTGGCGACCTGACCGTCCACGTAATTGGTTATCGATCCGTCGTGACTCGTGTCGCTCCGTCCCAATAACGTGTAGCCCACCCAATTGTAAAATTACGGCTTTATCCGTTTGAATACATTCTTTTTGCTCGTCTAGAATTTCTTTATAAATTGGATACAGGGGATTATCTAAAATACTTTCCACATTTTGTGAGTTGTCGGCCAAGTTCTTTATAAGGTTCGGATATTCGCCTAAAACTTCTTTTAGTGTCTTTACGTCTCCTAATTTTAGCTGCTGTTGTAATGCCTTAAGATCTTGATCAGTGAGATTAACTTTTTCCCTCGCGCTGAAAATGGATTGTAAATTTGAAAGAGCTAAGATCTTAGGATTTCCTCCTAAAACAATATCGGTTCCACGTCCAGCCATATTTGTTGAAATTGTAACAGCACTTTTACATCCAGCTTGTGCTACAATTTCTGATTCTTTTTCAACGTTTTCGGGTTTAGCATTGAGTAATTGGTAGGGGATATTATATTCACTTAACAAAGCTGCCAGTAACTCGGATTTTTCAATTGTTGTTGTTCCAACTAAAACAGGCCGTCCAATTTGATGCATCTCAACACATTCATTGGCAATAGCTTGCCATTTTACATACTGGTTTTTATAGATTAAATCCGGAAAATCTTTTCTTTTAATGGGTTGGTGCGTTGGGATTTGCACAACTTTTAAATTGTAAATTTTTTCAAATTCTAATTCTTCAGTCTTTGATGTTCCCGTCATTCCAGATAGCTTATCGTAAAGTAAAAACAAATTTTGATAAGTTATTGAGGCTAATGTTTGACTTTCATCTTGTATTTTAACATTCTCTTTTGCTTCTACTGCTTGGTGAAGACCATCGCTCCATCTTCTACCATACATTGTTCGACCAGTAAACTCATCAACAATAACAATTTCACCTTGGTCATTAACAATATAATTTGTATTAATCTTAAAAAGTTCTTTCGCTTTAATCGAATTTAAAATATACGAGATCCATGGGTCTTCAGGATTGTATATGTCGGGTAAATTCAATGCTTGTTCGCAAAATAAAATTCCCTCTTCAAGTAAGACGACATTTTGATTTTTTTCGTCAACTGAATAGTGGATATCACGTTTTAGTATTGGAGCCAGTTTAGAAGTTTGAAGGTATTTCTGTGTTGGTGCTTCACTAGGCCCAGAAATAATTAAAGGTGTTCTAGCTTCATCAATTAAAATTGAATCTACTTCGTCAACTACCGCAAAATAAAATGGTCGCTGTACCATTTCGTCACTTGTAAAAGCCATATTATCCCGTAAATAGTCAAACCCTAATTCATTGTTAGTGACATAAACGACATCACAGTTATAGTTTTGTTTTCTTTCTTCAGGCGACATATTTTCTTGGATTAGGCCAACGCTTAAACCTAAAAATCGGTGCACTTGCCCTACGGATTCAGCATCTCGTCGTGCTAAGTAATCATTGACTGTGACAACATGTGTTCCCTTATTCGCCAAGGCATTTAGAAATGTCGGTAAAAGAGCAACAATTGTTTTTCCTTCGCCCGTTTTCATCTCGGCAATTTTACCTTCATTTAAGACTAACCCTCCAAGTATTTGAACGTCGTAATGACGAATTTTTAAAACTCGGCTTGTCGCTTCACGGACTAAAGCAAATGCCTCGTCAATTATGTCCGCTTGTGTTTGACCTTGGCTTAAGCGATTTTTTAAGTTAATTGTTTCAGATTTCAATTCTTCATCACTTAATTTTGAATAACGATGCCCAATATTTTGGATTCGTCGTAATTGTGGGGTATATTTCGATATAATTTGTTTACTGGGACTTTGAAAAAAGGTTTCTAACATTGTGTTAATATTTCAGCGGTTAAGTTGTAATATTTGTCTGGGTTACACCAGATTTTTCTTGCTTATTAGGTTTAATTGCAGATTCCATGTTTATACATGGTTTGTACGAGGAGGTACACTATTAATTGTTCTAAGTACCTAGATGTAAATCTTACTACAAATTTATTTATTGAAGTGTTATTTAATATAAAAACTTTTGTTGGTTCAGTAAATTATTCTTGGCTAAATTTTAAGCTGCAAACACAAATACTTTTCGCTACAATTACTCTAATTCTAGTTCTGGTAAGTAGTATTTCATCTTGGTCCAGCACTACTTTGCAAAATTCACCAAACCTAAATACAAATAAGTTTGCAGACGATATTAATTCTTTATTACGAGAAAATATTCTTTCATTACTTGAAGAAAATAAACGTAATGAAATTGTTCCTTTTTGTGAACGGTTTTACAGAAACAGTAAGAGTTTGCATTATATTGTTTTTATTGACTCCGCTGGTCGTGATTATGGGGTTCCTTATAGTTACAACGAGATTATTCATAATTACGATTTTACACCATCCTTGAAGCGTATAAAAACCAGCCAACCATTACCAAAAACTGTCACCAACATCGATGGAACAGCGGTAAAAATTATGGTGCTAACAAACCCAACATTTTTGGGTATTTTGTTAGTAGGAAGCAATTCGAATTTTACATTGTTAAATAATATCTTAATTACAAATGAAATTATTTTTTCTCTGATTATAATTTTCATTATTTTACTTATATTAGGTGCAGTATTCGTTAAAGTAACAATTACTCGTCCACTAAGTGAAGTTTCATACGGTTTGGCTAGTATTGCTGCAGGTAATTTTTCAAGGCGGGTAAATTTACGCCTTGGTGGCGAGTTAGGCGAATTAATTGGTAGCTTTAATGAGCTAGGTAGGAGGTTAGAGTTATATGAGGAAAAAAATCGTGAACAGTTACTTGGTGAGAAAATTAAACTTGAGAGTCTCGTTACGACTATAACCGATGGTACCTTATTATTAGATACAAGTTTAAGAATTGTTTTAGTAAATACTACGGCAGTTAAAATTTTTGGCTGGAAAGCGAAAACTCGACTTATTGGAACATCAATTTGGGACCATCTTCCAATAACGTTACAAAAAAAATTATTTGTTACTTTGCAAGATATTTTATTTGAGTCACAAAGTGCTATCTTTGATGGAAAAGTAGAAAATGAGAGTAGTAAAATTCCCCAACGCCATATTCGAATGATTCTAAATGTTGTATATGATACTCCTGGCGCCAACCGGATACCAACTGGTATTGGTATTACGATTCAGGATATAACAAAAGAATTTGAGTTGGACAAAACTCAAAATCGATTTATGAGTAACATCTCACATGAGCTTCGTACACCCTTATTTAATATAAAATCATTTATTGAAACCATTCAGGAGTATGATTATACATTGAGCAATTGGCAAAGACGCTATTTCTTAGATATCGTTAATAAAGAAACAAATCGATTAACGCGTCTGGTAAATGATATTTTGTGTATTTCAAAACTTGATTCACGTATAAATGTCCCTCTAGGGGAAATGAATATTGCCGAAATAATTAACCAAACTACGGCAAACTACCAGATTGTAGCTCGTGATAAAAAATTGTATTTATATTCTTATTTATCCAGTTTAAATTTAAATGTTAAAGGAAACAAAGATCTTTTATTTCAGGTTTTAATTAACTTGGTTGGCAACGCTCTAAAATTTACCTATAAAGATGGTGAAATTATCCTACGTGCATACTCTATACAAACGCAAAAGGTTAGAGTTGAAATTGTTGATACTGGTGTTGGGATATCCTATACTTACCAACAATATATCTTTCAACGTTTTTATAGAGTTGAAAATGATGTACATACACTGAAGGGGGCTGGATTGGGTTTATCGATTGTGGATACTATTTTGGTAGAACATAAAACCGAAATAAATGTCGTTAGTCGCTATGGGGTCGGAAGTGCTTTCTGGTTTGATTTAACAGTAGTTTAAAAAAATAGCGTGAAGAGCGTAAACAAATAAAAGTAATATTATTCTATCTAATCTAACTTTAAAGATTGGGTCACCTGGGACTCGAACCCAGAACTATTCGGTTAAAAGCCGAGTACTCTACCATTGAGTTAGTGACCCGTATATTAAGTTTTAACTAGTATAAGATGTAGATGATTTTTTTACGAGTTTAAAAAAGAGTTCATTAAGTTTTTATGAATGCAAAACAATACTACTACAAGGCCCGTTGGATTTCAAGAGTTTTTTTATTAGCTTCGCTAATCAACTCCTAAAAGTTGCAAAAAACAGACATAGTTTGTTATTATGGTTGTGGAAAGGCTCAGTAGCTCAGTTGGTTAGAGCAGGGGACTCATAAGCCCAAGGTCGCAGGTTCAAGTCCAGCCTGAGCCAAGTTTAGCTCGATTGTATGAGGTGTTGTGATACGACATGAAGAAGTTAAGCGAATGGATTAGTGTTACGAAAAGAGTACTGTTGTATAGACGCTTAAAGTATATTCTTACAGATTAAGAATGTGGCGTCTCAATTACTTTGTCAATTTAAAAATAAATTGTATTATGGCAGCAAAGACAATTTTATACCAAGAAGAGGCAAGAAAAGCACTGGAAAAAGGTATGGATACAATTGCAGAAGCAGTGTCAATAACACTTGGACCAAAAGGACGTAACGTTGTCCTTGAAAAGAAGTATGGGACACCACAAATTGTTAATGATGGCGTAACTATTGCAAAAGAGATTAACTTAAAAGATAATCTAGAAAATACGGGTGTTTCATTAATTCGACAAGCCGCTTCTAAGACAAATGATGTGGCGGGCGATGGTACAACAACCGCTACGGTTCTTGCTTATGCAATTATTAAACAAGGAATGCGTAATGTAGCTGCTGGTGCAAACCCTATTGTGCTTAAACGTGGTATTGAGAAGGCAACGCAATTTGTTATACGTAAAGTAACAGAATATGCTCGTCCAATCGAAGAAATTTCAGACATTACTAAGGTGGCCACTATTTCTGCTGGGAATGATAATGAAGTTGGCGCCTTAATTGCTTCCGCAATTGATAAAGTTGGACGTGAAGGCTTAATTTCACTTGAAGAGGGAAAATCCACTGTTACGGAACTTGAAATTACCAAAGGTATGGGATTTGATCGTGGGTTTATTTCGGGCTATTTCGTTACAAATACCGAACGGATGGAGATTGTGTTGGAAAACCCCTATGTCTTATTAACTGACAAAAGAATTGCCGTTGTAAAACAGGATCTTTTACCAACATTAGAATTAATTTCAAAGACTAACCAACCTCTTCTTATTATTAGTGACAATGTGGAGAAGGAAGCACTAGCCACACTTATCATTAATAAATTACGTGGGATATTAAATGTTGTCGCTGTTCGTGCACCAGGTTTTGGTGACCGTCGTAAAGCCATTCTTGACGACTTAGCTGTATTGCTTTCTGGACAAGTAATTAGTAGTGATGCCGGCCTATCCTTAGAAAGGATGGAAATTGAGTCGCTTGGTAGAGCTCGTCGTGTAATTGTTGAAAAGGAATCGACAACTATCATTGCGGATTCAAATAAAGAAAACGTACTTGCCCGTTGCGAACAATTACGCCGTCAACTGGAAACTAGTGATTCATCATATGAACGTGAAAAGCTTCAAGAACGTTTAGCTAAATTAAGTGGGGGTGTAGCTGTGATAAAAGTAGGTGCAGCAACAGAAACGGAAATGAAGGATCGTAAACTTCGTTTAGAAGATGCTGTTAACGCAACAAAAGCAGCAGTCGAGGAAGGAATTGTACCAGGTGGTGGTTCAACATTAACGCATATATCCGATGAACTATTTGATTGGGCCAAAGAGAATTTACGTGATGATGAATTAATTGGTGCTTTAATTGTGGAGAAAGCCCTTAGTGCTCCCCTGAAGCGAATTTCTGAAAATGCTGGAAAAAATGGGGCAGTAATAGTTGCACGAGTTAAAGATCAGGGCTTTGAAATAGGTTATAATGCTGCTACTGACGAGTTTGTAGATATGTATGAAGCTGGTATCATTGATCCTGCAAAAGTAACTCGTTCAACATTACAAAACGCAGCATCAATTGCAAGTATGGTTTTAACTACGGAATGTATTATTGTTGATAAGGCTAAGGACGAAAAATAAGTTGAATTTTACCTATCGTAATGTAATCTATTATTAAAATAGTATGAACTAGTTATTTATGTTTGAATTTCCCTTTTCCTAAGGGAATAGGTTAAAAGCATAGGGAATACTCATTTTTATTTAACATAAATACCATAATATACCGATGGATAAAATAGTCAGTGATTTTAGTGTGTCTGATGCCAATTTACAGGATTCAGATGTTATTAATGGAGATGAAATGGCGTTGTCGGAACATATTGAAGAATTTAGCCAGCGGCTTATTTTTTGCATGCTATCTCTTGTGACAGCTACTTTAACATGCTTTGCTGATATTCGCCAAATTGTAAAAGTATTTCAAGCTCCAGCAATGGGAGTGAAATTCTTACAATTTGCACCAGGAGAATACTTTTTCGCGTCAATAAAAATAGCATTTTTTAGTGGGCTCTTAGTAACCAGTCCTCTGATTTTGTATCAAATTTTTTTATATGTCCTACCAGGTATGACAAAGAAGGAGCGGGATATTCTATTACCTATGACAGTAGGTTCAGGAATTTTATTTGGGGTTGGTTTATGTTTCGCCTATTTTTTCCTCGTTCCCGCAGCTTTACGATTTTTTATTACATACGGATCGGAAGTCGTTGAACCATTTTGGTCGTTTGACCAATATTTTGATTTTATTGCTGTGTTAATTTTTACTACGGGTCTGGCATTTCAAGTTCCTGTTATTCAAGTTATTCTGGGTTTATTAGGAATTGTTTCGGGGCAAACAATGCTTTCTGCTTGGAAATATATTGTTGTAATTGCTACTACTTTGGCAGCTGTTATAACACCTTCTACTGACCCCGTAACGCAAATATTGATGGCCAGTGCGCTTTTAGCATTATATCTTGGTGGATCTGGTGTTGTGTTGTTGTTACAAAAATAACTGTCACTATCATTAGATATAAATTCGAATCGAAATAGCGGATAGAAATAGCAATTCTTGGTTATTCCGTGTATAATCCAGTTTAAATAAAACCATTAAATTTCTAAATATAACGATGTTAAGTAAACTTAGATCCCTTTTCTTAGTTTTAGGTATCATTGCTATGACAATCTTCCCGAAGGTTTCATATGCATATCCAGTATTTGCACAGAATGCTTATGAAAACCCTCGAGAGGCAACAGGACGTATTGTTTGTGCGAACTGTCACCTAGCACAGAAGCCAGTTGAAATTGAAATCCCACAAGCCGTTTTACCTGATACGGTTTTTGAGGCTGTAGTTAGTGTTCCATATGATACATCAGTGAAGCAAGTAACGGCTAATGGTAAGCGTGGTCCGTTAAACGTAGGTGCGGTTTTAGTATTACCAGAAGGGTTTAAACTAGCGCCAAAGGATCGTCTTTCAGCTGATATTAAAGCTAAAACAAAGGGTGTCTTTATTCAACCATATAGTAAGGACAGATCTAATATTCTTGTAGTAGGTCCAATCTCAGGTGATAAAAACCGAGAAATCGTATTTCCAATTTTAGCTCCAGACCCAGCACAAGATAAGACAGTTAACTTCTTAAACTACCCAGTTTATGTGGGTGGAAACCGTGGTCGTGGACAAGTATATCCAAGTGGTGAAAAGAGTAATAACACTTTTGTTACCTCAACAGTAGCAGGACAAGTTACTGCAATTGAACCGGGTGAAAAAGGGAAAACTAGTGTTGTTGTAGAGTCAACTACAGGCGATAGTGTAAAGCAAACTATTCCAGCTGGATTAGATATTTCTGTTAAGGTAAACGATATCATTAAAGTTGATCAACCTTTAACATTAGATCCAAATGTAGGTGGATTTGGCCAAAATGAAACAGAAATCGTTCTGCAGAATCCAAACCGTGTAAAAGGTATGATTGCTTTCTTCTTTACAGTGACAATTGCGCAAGTGCTATTAGTCCTTAAGAAAAAGCAGTTTGAGAAGGTACAAGCTGCTGAAATGAACTTCTAACAAGAAAAAAAACTGGATTATTTAAAATCCAGTTTTTTTTCTATGATCTTACAATCTTATCTGATGTACTTACAAACACTAAAGCTGCCGAAATTGGGATGATAACAATAAGAACAGCTAGGATAATACTACTTAAAAAGGCGCCTAAAGAAGGTGTCATATTATAAATATTGGTTTTTATTTATTATGATCTTTGAGAATGATTATAACACCATTTACACGATTACTTATATCTCCGAAAATGCATCTAGTTTAAATATGAGACATTTTAATAACCGGTACTAATCTTAAAATAAGCACTTTTAAAAGTTTTAAAAATTCCGTAGTAACCCCTACCACAGAATTTTTAAAACTTTGATGGTTTCTATCTTGTTATCCATCTTATAGTGATGAGCCTAATCCTGAATAGGCTCCAAAGAAAAATAGAACTAGTAAACCGCCTGCGGCAAGTCCGCCAACTGTTGCTACCATCCAAAGTGGTATTCTTCCTATATCGCTCATAAAATTAGAATCGATGTAAAGTTAATTCTTTATTATCAAGAGTAGGTCTGCTTAACCTTTAATTTTAGTTAAAAAAGTAGCTTGAGAATAGTACTGCTAAAACGAAAATTAAAAGTAGACCCCAATATAATGACGTACGGTTTAATTCAACCGGCTGCTTATTAGGATTTGGTGCACTCATTTAAAATCTCCTATCGTTGAATAAATTGCATTGATGTAATTGCACCAAGGAAAAATACCGTTGGTACGGCTAAGCCGTGAATTGCCAGCCAACGAAAAGTGAAAATAGGATATGCTACTGGTTGATTTGTATTAATCATTGAAATATCGAAAATGTTTTCTCTTTTTATAATCCCTTAGTTAAATCTTCAAGCTCTTGCTTCGCGCTGAAACGATCGTTTACAAGTGGAATTTGTTGACGATCTTGTGTAAAATATTCATTCGGTCTTGGAGTACCAAAGGCATCGTAGGCTAAGCCCGTACTAACGAACAGAAAACCTGCAACGAATAGTGCTGGGATAGTGATGCTGTGAATAATCCAATAACGGACACTTGTTAAAATATCTGTAAAAGGTCTTTCTCCTGTTGAACCACCTGACACAATTCTTTCTCCTAAATATTTAGATTAATTCAAAAATTCTTTTCTTTAAATAAAAAAGAATTCTTTTTTGTCTTACCAATCTTTTATTTGTCAATAACAAACATTGAAAGTAAGAACTCAATTTTCTACTTTTAAAAAAGCTACTTAATTACAAGTATATAACTTATTTGCCACTTTTTAACAAGATTTCAAACTAGATTTCATTTGAACTATTTGCTAAAAAGAGATCTAAATTATAAATAGAACTATTATAGCTTTTCATACCTTTAAAAAACAGCGGTCAACTCCTTTCCACGACAGTTAATAACGATATTTTTCTAACTCGCTTATTGAATTTAAGTTCTTCTTTGTGTATGTGACTTGTCCACGTTAATAGGGAGGGGTTAATATGAATTACTGAAGAAGATTAAGATAGGAGAGCTACTTTGAATGATTTTACAATCGATTTGTTATATAAAGCGGGTAGAGAGAATCGAACTCTCATCATTAGCTTGGAAGGCTAAGGTTCTACCACTAAACTATACCCGCTCTTACATCTGATAAAAATTATACCATACAATTGAATTTCAGCTAGCATGGAATCCCGGATTGTTAACGAATATCGGGGAATAGGGTTGTAAAAGTTGCAAATAAAAAGGCAGTTGTCCAATTCGATAAGTTCCTGAACCTCTTTAAAAGATCTTCTTTTACTAGTAGGCAAATTTTAGTTTACCAGTTATAATGTGAGAGTCGGAATGCGAAGCGCGTATGTAAGGCGATATGGCCAAGTGGTAAGGCAGTGGATTGCAAATCCTCTATCCCCAGTTCGAATCTGGGTGTCGCCTTCATTAGGGGGTATGGTGGAATGGTAGACACAACAGACTTAAAATCTGTTGGCTTAATAGCCGTGAGGGTTCAAGTCCCTCTACCCCCACTCTTTAGGATCTTTAAAGCAGTTTTGTTTAAACCTTAATTAAGTATGGCAAATGAAGTCAATAATTAGTTATAATCTAGACTAGAGTATAAAAATATTTAGAGCTTTGATTCTAAAATAAACACATAATTCACAAAAATATATGTCACACAGCGTTCGAGTTTACGATACTTGCATTGGTTGTACACAATGTGTTAGAGCATGCCCTTGTGATGTTCTTGAGATGGTACCTTGGGATGGGTGCAAGGCGGGACAAATTGCATCTGCGCCACGTGCAGAAGATTGTATTGGTTGTAAAAGATGTGAGACAGCATGCCCAACTGATTTCTTAAGTGTACGAGTTTACTTAGGTAGTGAAACAACACGAAGCTTAGGTTTAACATATTAAACTGACAAAAATACTTATGGGGCAGTAAGCCTCCATAAGTATTTTTGTGGCTTTGGATCAAAAAACTGACATTTCCAATACAATTCAAGATTACTAAATGCGGACGGAGAGACTCGAACTCTCATGAGGGTTGCTCGCTAGAACCTAAATCTAGTGCGTCTACCAATTTCGCCACGTCCGCTTAAACTTAAAACTATAATACCAAATTAATGGTAGTTTGACAATTCTAAATTTCTGACTCACCAAACAAAAACTTATTACTGCGGCTTTTTTTAATGTTAAGCAAATGGATTTTTGAGTTACTCTCGTTGAATGCATAATATAATTCATTCACTCATTCAAGTTCACTTGTTAATGACCATAAAACTGCCTCTTTTAACAAGAAACACAACTATATGTGTGTTTCTTGTAACTTTTTAGGCTACGTTTACCCAATCCACATCAACATTCTCAAGAATGATTGATGAGTTGTAAATTTGCAGGATAATAACTAGGAATACTAAAAATAGAGCCATAAAAACACCCATAACTGGTGTTGTACCCCAACCTGGAGCTACTTTTCCATATTCTGAATTCAGCGGTCTTAAAATTTCTCCTAATCTCGTTCTTAATGCCATAGTTTTAACTTAAAGAGAATTTAATATTACTATTGTAAAATGCTACTCATAATATATATTATAAGCAAATTTTTACTTTTTATTACACCTTCTTAAACAACTAATTTTATATGGAAAGCGCAACAATTTTAAGCATCTTTATTTCAGGTCTCCTTTTAGGAGTTACTGGTTATTCTGTATATACTGCTTTTGGTCCCGTTTCTAAAGAGCTACGTGACCCGTTTGAAGAACACGAAGATTAACAAAAAAATATGTTAAAGAACCATTTATCCTAATGATTCTTTAACATATTTTTTATAATTACTTCTTAACGATTCTTGGCGGATCTCTAAAGAAAATTGCAAAGAAAATAACAACTAGAGTTCCGATAAGTAGAAATGTGTATACTAATGCTTCCATTTTTTAATTTAATTAAACAAATAAGAAATAAGTTTAAAAGTCACTAATTAAACAATACCTTGTTTTTTTGTACTCTTATCACCAAGCTTTTGGAAGGCACCAAACTCAACTTGCTCTAAAACTTCAGTACCAATACCGGCAAAAACGTCTCTGAATAGAGTACGTCCACCATGCCATAAGTGGCCTAGGAAGAATAATAACGCGAAGTTTGCGTGACCAAATGTATACCAACCTCTTGGGCTACTTCTAAATACACCATCTGATTCTAGCGTTGTTCGGTCAAACTCGAATACCTCACCTAATTGTGACTTTCTTGCATATTTCTTTACTGTTGGTGCATCAGTAAATACTTGACCGTTTAATTTACCACCATAGAAGTTACAGCTTACCCCAACTTGCTCAATACTATACTTAGATTCCGCACGTCGGAATGGGATATCGGCACGAACAATACCATCCTTATCTACAAGAATAACTGGGAATGTCTCGAAGAAAGCCGGCATTCGACGAACTGTCAGCTCTCGACCTTCTTTATCCTGGAAAACTGGGTGACCCAGCCACGCTTCAGCAATTCCATCACCTTTGTTCATTGGACCTGCTCGGAATAGACCCCCTTTAGCAGGGTTGTTACCAATATAGTCATAAAACGCTAACTTATCAGGGATACGTGACCAAGCTTGACTTAATGATAAACCTTCGTTTAATGAAGTTTCTACGCGTCGCTCAATTTCCTGTTGGAAGTAACCACTATCCCACTGGTAACGAGTTGGACCAAATAATTCAATCGGTGTTGCAGCCGCACCATACCACATTGTTCCCGATGTAACGAAAGCAGCAAAGAAAACAGCAGCAATACTACTTGAAAGTACAGTCTCAATGTTACCCATACGAAGAGCACGGTATAGTCTCTGTGGTGGACGAATTGTTAAGTGGAAAACGCCAGCTAATAAGCCTAGGATTCCAGCAGCAATGTGGTGCGAAGCAATTCCACCTGGGTTGAATGGGTTAAAGCCTTCAGGCCCCCAAGCTGGAGCTACAGCTTGCACACGCCCAGTTACGCCATATGCATCAGAAACCCAAATACCAGGACCAAAAGTTCCTGTTACGTGGAATGCACCAAATCCAAAACATAATAAGCTTGAAAGGAATAAGTGAATACCAAAGATCTTTGGTAGGTCTAATGCTGGCTCACCTGTACGTGGATCTCTGAAAAGTTCTAGATCCCAATATACCCAGTGCCAAATAGCTGCTAGGAAACACATACCTGATAGACAGATGTGCGTTAAAGCAACTCCTTCAAAACTCCAAATACCTGGGTTTGAAACACTTTCGCCGGTGATACTCCAACCACCCCATGAATCTGTGATGCCCAGACGTGCCATAAATGGCATAACGAACATCCCTTGTCTCCACATTGGGTTTAAAACAGGGTCTGACGGGTCGAAAACAGCAAGCTCATATAAAGCCATTGAACCAGCCCACCCAGCAACAAGTGCTGTATGCATTAAATGTACAGCAATTAGTCGACCAGGGTCGTTTAGAACTACTGTGTGTACACGATACCAAGGTAACGCCATTTTTTCTTTTCCTCCTATAGAAAAATTTTTGACTTTCTTACAAAAAAGATTAGCGAATGAATCTTTTTTCTGCTAAATTATTTTACGCAAATAATCTTTGAATTAATTATAATATGATTATTGGACTTTTTTACTTTTTACATTTTGTTCAGTTAAAATCTCACGCCGGGGAATTATTTAATAAGGCGTTTTTGTACTAAATAAAAAACCTAGATTTAATTCTATACAAATGGACCATCTGGTGTTAGTATATAGTTATATATTTGCGGGTGTAGCTCAGGGGTAGAGCGCAACCTTGCCAAGGTTGATGTCGCGCGTTCGAATCGCGTCACCCGCTCTTTTTCGTGCAAGCTCTCCTCGGTTGTTAGAGTGCATTGTCCCCTTAATAAAGGCTATTGACATTGAAAAAGACTTATAATAATATATGAGGGTTGGTATAGGGATAAGTTGGCCTGCCAATGGTACGTATCCTCAGTAGCTCAGGGGTAGAGCGATCGGCTGTTAACCGGTTTGTCGTAGGTTCAAATCCTACCTGGGGAGATATATTTTATGTAAGGTCACTGCGTGTGATCAAATTTTATTTTGCGTTGTTAATAAGCGTACGTATAATTAAGCATAGGTAACAATTATTAAACTTAAACTCGCATTTAATTATGGTCTCAGACCTCTTAATTTTAAGAAGTCCGAGATCTTTTACTCTACCGATAAAAACTATATAAACGGTCTATGCTGGAACTACGTTAAAGATTCCAGTCAGAATAACTAAAGCAGACCATAATCCAGCACCACTCCATACGATACTTTGAGATTTCTCCCATTCACCTGGACTTGCTAAAATTACTGGTACTGCAACAACCATCCCAAAAGACACGATTACAAGAAGAAAAACAAATACTTGGAGAATCCCAACCATAAAAAATTTTCTCTCGTTTAAATTTAATGATTAAATAAAAATGCGTATTATATCGAAAGTTATAACTCTCATCAAAACCGAATTTCCTTACCAATAGTTTATAACATCTTTCGGCGATATTCTAACAACTTGTTATATAATCTATTTAAACTTTTTTATATTTTAATAAGGGAACCGTAAAATGGAAGTAAATTTTTTACTATCTGCTCTACCTGAACCATACACTGTATTCCGTCCAATTGTTGACGTAATGCCAGCTATTCCTGTACTATTCTTAGCATTAGCATTCGTATGGCAAGCTTCTGTAGGTTTCAGATAACACTTGGTTAAAATGGACGTTTAATTAGGGTTTTTTTATACATAAACCTTCATCCTTAAACCCTAAAGCGTATTTTATTAAATACAGTTTAGGGTTTCGAAATTTTGTTTATTAACAATAAATGAACTAGTTCTAAAAAAAAGATTATGGTTGATACTGCTTCTAAAACAGGATACATCGCACAAATTATTGGGCCCGTAGTAGATATTCAGTTCCCTAGTGGAGACTTACCAAAAGTTTACAACGCTATTGTAATTGGTACAGGTGATGACTCAGTTACATGTGAAGTTCAACAGCTTCTAGGTAACAACAAAGTACGTGCTGTATCAATGACATCTACTGATGGATTAAAGCGTGGTGCCGCAGTTCTTGATACTGGTGCACCGATTACAGTTCCTGTAGGTACATCAACGTTAGGACGTATTTTCAACGTTCTTGGTGTTCCCGTAGATGAAATGGGCGCATGTGAAGCATCAGAAGGTTTACCAATTCACAGACCGTCTCCTGCTTTTACAGAATTAGAAACAAAGCCATCAATTTTCGAAACAGGTATTAAAGTTGTTGACCTTCTAGCACCTTACAGACGTGGTGGAAAAATTGGTTTATTTGGTGGTGCCGGTGTAGGTAAAACAGTTCTTATCATGGAGCTTATTAACAACATTGCAAAAGCTCACGGTGGAGTTTCTGTATTCGGTGGTGTTGGTGAGCGTACACGTGAAGGTAATGACCTTTATTGTGAAATGAAAGAGTCTGGTGTAATCAACGAAAACAAGCTAGATGATTCAAAAGTTGCTCTAGTATATGGTCAAATGAACGAGCCTCCAGGCGCTCGAATGCGTGTAGGTTTAACTGCTCTTACAATGGCGGAGTACTTCCGTGATGTTAACAAGCAAGACGTACTACTATTTATTGATAACATTTTCCGATTTGTACAAGCGGGTTCAGAAGTATCGGCTCTATTAGGTCGTATGCCTTCTGCTGTAGGTTACCAGCCAACTTTAGCGACAGAAATGGGTGTTTTACAAGAGAGAATTACTTCAACAAATGAAGGTTCAATCACATCAATTCAAGCCGTTTATGTACCAGCTGATGATTTAACAGATCCAGCACCAGCAACAACATTTGCTCACTTAGATGCAACAACTGTATTATCGCGTGGTTTAGCATCAAAAGGAATTTACCCAGCTGTAGACCCTCTAGATTCAACATCAACAATGCTTCAACCAAGCATTGTAGGTGATACTCACTATGATACGGCACAACGTGTTAAAGAGACTCTACAACGTTACAAAGAGCTACAAGATATTATTGCTATCTTAGGTTTAGATGAATTATCAGAGGAAGATCGTCAAACCGTTGCGCGTGCACGTAAAGTAGAGCGTTTCTTATCACAACCATTCTTCGTTGCCGAAGTATTCACAGGTTCACCTGGTAAGTATGTAGCTTTAGCAGATACAATTACAGGATTTAACGCAATCCTAGATGGTGAATATGATGATTTACCAGAGCAATCATTCTACCTAGTTGGAGATATGAATGAGGCAATTGAGAAGGCTGCAAAATTAAAAGGTTAAATAAAAAATGAGTCTAAATGTTCGTGTAATCACACCTGATAAGGTGGTTTGGGATGCTAGTGCAGAAGAGTTAATTTTACCTAGTAGTACTGGTCAACTTGGTATTCTAACAGACCACGCACCTTTATTAACTGCGCTAGATATTGGCGTAATGAGGTTAAAAGTTGAAGGTAAATGGACTTCTATTGTTCTAATGGAAGGTTTTGCTGAAGTTGAAGATAATAAAATAACAATTCTTTCAAATGGTGCAGAAGAGGGGTCAAATATTGACCCAAGTACTGCTCAATCAGATTTAGAAAAAGTTACTTTATTAGTTGATCAAGCTTCAACAAAGAAAGAAAAAATTGAAGCTACTCTTGAACTGCGTAAAGCGAAAGCTAGACTTCAGGCTGTGGCGTAAATATTAATAAAAAAGTTCTAAGCCAAACTATGATTTGACTTAGAACTTTTTTAGTGTCGTTTAGTTAATAGAAATTCTGAACTTTACTTAACAATCTAGTTTTCTTGTAAAATCTCAAATTTTTCCCCGAGAAGAACTTTTACTTTTCCATCTTCCCCAACATCAACAACAGCTGTGTCACCAGCTTTAATTTTTTCAGATAAAACTTCTTCCGCTAAACTATCTTCTAAAAGTCGCATAACAGCACGGCGTAATGGTCGAGCCCCATAACTTGGGTTGTAACCTTCATCAATTAAACGTGTCTTGAAGCGGTCTGTAACCTCTAATTGAATGCCCTTAGTTGAAATCCGTTCAAATACTTCTTTTAACATAATTTCAGCAATTTGGGCAACCTCATCTTTTGTTAATTGACGGAAAACAATAATCTCATCCAGACGGTTTAAAAATTCTGGTCTGAAGTATTGCTTAAGCTCTTCATTAACGAGCGATTTGATACGATTATAGTGCGAATTAGTCTGATCTTCTGATAGTTCAAACCCTAGGCCCCCGCCGCCTTTCTCAATAACTTTCGAACCAATGTTCGACGTCATAATTAGGAGTGTATTTTTGAAGTCGATTGTTCGTCCTTTTGAATCTGTTAAACGGCCATCTTCAAAAATTTGAAGTAATAAGTTAAATACATCTGGGTGCGCTTTTTCTACCTCATCAAATAAAACTACAGTATAAGGTCGTCGACGAACAGCTTCTGTTAATTGCCCTCCTTCATTGTAGCCAACATAACCTGGAGGTGAACCAATTAATTTAGCTACAGTGTGACGCTCCATATATTCTGACATATCAAGTCTAACCATTGCCTCTTCGGACCCGAAGAAGTAAGTAGCTAAAGCTTTTGTTAGTTCAGTTTTTCCAACGCCTGTCGGACCCGAGAAAATAAAACTAGCAATTGGTCGGTTCGGGTTCTTTAAACCGACACGAGCTCGTCGAATAGCACGAGAAACAGCAACTACCGCTTCATCTTGCCCAATAATACGACTATGGAGTGTCTCCTCCATTTTTAATAATTTCTCCGACTCACTTTTAGTTAGTTTGTTTACCGGAATACTAGTCCAAGCCGCTACAATTTGTGCGATATCTTCTTCGGTTACGATTGGAGTTTGATTTGAAGCCTCTTCTGCACCTTTTTTACTTTGTGCTATAGCATTAATTTGAGCCTTAATTTCCATTTCACGTTCACGTAACTGGCCTGCTTTTTCAAAATCCTGATTACGAACAGCCTCATCCTTTGTTTTTAAGATCTCGCGTAATTCTTGATCTAATTCTTTAGCTGCTGCTGGTAACTGAGAGTTCATTAATCTTACTCGTGATCCAGCTTCATCAATTAGATCAATTGCTTTATCTGGTAAGAAACGGTCAGCAATATATTGATCAGCAAATTTAGCTGCAGCAGCTAACGCCTCATCGGAAATAATCAGCTTATGGTGTTTCTCGTAACGCTCACGTAGACCATATAAAATCTCAATCGTTTCATCGACAGATGGTTCACCAACCATTACGGGCTGAAAACGACGCTCTAATGCGGCATCTTTCTCAATATGCTTTCGATACTCTTCAAGTGTTGTTGCTCCGATACATTGTAATTCACCACGTGAAAGAGCTGGTTTTAAGATGTTAGCAGCATCTATTGCTCCTTCAGCAGCTCCTGCACCAATTAATGTGTGCACCTCATCGATGACTAAAATAATGTTATTGGCTGTTCGCACTTCGTCCATAATCTTTTTAAGGCGCTCTTCGAACTCACCACGATATTTTGTTCCAGCAATCAGTAACCCGATATCAAGTGCAACAACTCGTTTATCATCTAGAGTATCTGGAATATCACGATTAGCAATACGTTGGGCTAGGCCCTCTGCAATAGCCGTTTTACCTACACCTGGCTCACCAATTAAAACCGGGTTATTCTTAGTTCGGCGGCCAAGAATCTGAATTACTCGTTCAATTTCCTTTGCACGTCCTACTACAGGATCTAATTTCCCATCAATCGCTTTTTGCGTAAGGTTCGTTCCAAATTCTTCTAAAGTTGGTGTCTTACTACGTGTTGTTGTATTCCCTGCCGCAACTTCTGTATTGTCACCAAGTGATCTAATAATTTGGCTACGTACTTTCGATAAGTCTACACCTAAGTTCTCGAGAACACGAGCAGCAACACCTTCACCTTCACGAATCAAACCAAGTAAAAGGTGCTCTGTACCAATGTAGTTATGTCCTAGTTGGCGCGCTTCTTCTAATGAGAGTTCAAGCACTCTTTTCGCTCTGGGAGTAAAAGGGATTTCCACAGCTACAAAGCCAGAACCACGCCCGATAATTTTTTCAACTTCTACACGCGCATCTTTTAAATTAACGCCCATCGACTTAAGTACTTTGGGCCCAATTCCAGTCCCTTCACCAATAAGTCCTAGAAGGATTTGTTCCGTGCCGACAAAATTGTGTCCCAACCTTCTCGCTTCTTCTTGAGCGAGCATAATCACTTTAATTGCTTTTTCTGTAAAACGTTCAAACATTACTAATGCATGTAATGAGAATATCTTTATCTTTGATGCCTTTTATTCTAACATAAGTTAGCTCAAAATTTACCACTTTCCGAAGAATCGAAAAAAATTGACTCCTGCGAAAAAATTATTTCTCCGACTTTTTATGAAACTTGTAAAGTTTTAGCCGAGAACTAGTATAATTAATTATTAACATGCGTGGAAAAGTTAGTTCTAACTTCGAATAATTATTAACTTGAAATATCGATATGATTAACTGGAATATTATTGCACAATTAACGTCTCTAGCGTTAGTTACTCTTTCAGGACCGGCAATTATTTTTCTTCTTTACTTTAAGCGTGGCAACTTATAACTAGTTAGCAAAAGCGTTTATAATTATCTATTTTAAAAAGGTTACTTCGATTTTTAATTGTAGTAATCTTTTTATTTCATTGAAGAGTTACTTCTTCGTGCAGATTTTACGATTGACGGATAGGTAACGGAACGTATATAATTCCTATAGGAGACGCGCTCTTAGTTCAGTTGGTAGAACGTAGGTTTCCAAAACCTGATGTCGAGGGTTCAAGTCCTTCAGGGCGTGTTTTTACAATCTTTCACCCTCAGGGTTTAGATGTTATATTTAGAAGAGAGCTTTGAAGGAGAGGTGGCTGAGTGGTTGAAAGCTTCAGATTGCTAATCTGATGTACGTTTTACAATGTACCGTGGGTTCGAATCCCATCCTCTCCTTTTAGAAATTTCTAAATTAAGTCGAAATCATAAAAATAAAAAAGAGGTGTTATACTATCACTAAAGTGTCAAACTTCTAATGATTAATTAATAGGAAAGGCTAAAATTATACGAACAATGGATATTCTAAGTTTAGGTTGGTCGTCTCTTATGGTTATGTTTAGCTTTTCTCTAGCACTCGTTGTGTGGGGTCGTAACGGCTTCTAATAAAACAGTGTTTTAAGTGCTAAACGAAGAAATTATAAAAATAAATAAAAGCGTATTTTAAAATAATGGCTAAGGAGATTTTTACAACTGCCGGTGTAATGTGGGCTTTAACTCTAACAGGTCTAAGCGTTGGGTTTGGTCTTCTAAAGATTCAAGGTGAATAAATAAGAGCGCAATAATTAAAAAATGACTTTGTTAGAGAAAGTTTGGATTTTAGTAAGTATTTCAATAATTTTTATTATTTTGTCGACCGACCCAAAGAACACTATGAGTGGTGCATGGGGTAATCAACTTTCTGCAGTTTTTGCAAGTGCGAGTGATGGTCAGAAATTTATAAAGCAGTTTAATTGGATATTAATAACCGCATTTTTTCTAATAACTGTAAGCTTAAGTTATTTTACATAAAGTTTAATCAAAACGAGATTTATAAATTTCTCTCGTTTTGATTAATTTTTTATGCGAAAAAGCCGATATTAGCTAATAATGTATAAGCAACTATTGCTCCTCCAAAGGCTCCAATGAAGAAACCACTAGTAAATTTACGCCAGCCTTTTGCTGATTCTAAACCTTGTGCTTTACCACCATCTTGGAAAGAAGCTAAACCATAAATAGTTAGCCCAATCGTTAAGATAATAATTAACCCAATGGCTGATAAAAGTCCTATTAATAAGGCATTCTCAGAATTTCGTAATGGTCCTAATATGTAGAAAGGTCCAATTAAAAAATAACCATGAGCCATACCAATTTCCAGCCCACGCATTAATGGAGATAACCCCTTTCTATAGATTGGCAGGTTTCCTAAATATAGTTTTGTGGCAACCGATGTTGTTACAGGCGTAGATAAGTTCCCTACGAATGGATCATCGTTATATGGTTTAACGAATTCGCTCATTTAATAATTTCCCCGTAATATTAAGTTATTATTAATCATAGATTATAACGTTAGTTGCTAAAAAACTTTAGCTTTTAGTTCTGTTATTTAGCTTTTTTAGGAAAATGCTTTCTGCATAAGCCCATTTACTTCATTTCAGTGAAGAGCAAGATCTCGGTTCAGTTTGCCAAACACGTATTTACCTATTTGATTCGCGGGCAATACTGAATTGTATCTAAAAAAGGTATAAGGACAAATTAATTCCTAATTTAATCCTTAACCCCCTTTAAATACGTTTGTAGAAATCATAGACCTGTTTCAGGCGTACTTCAGGTGGCGGAGACGGGCATAAAGCTAGCTTTATTGCATGTGGCGAAGCTGTTATCACACTTGGAACTGCACCAGTAACAAAAAAAAGTAGCGATCATAAAAGGGCTGAGCGGAGTAAGTTAAGCAATGCAAATAATTATCGTATAACCTATTCATTTACTTCTTACAATAATGCAACTCTTAAATAAAAGTCTGATAATAAATGGAGAAATGTATACGTTCCAAGTACAATTTACTGTTGATTCATTATTAGTATATCTAGGGTTCAACTTAGATTTAATCGTAATTGATTACAATGGTACAGTGCTTCAAAAAGAATTTTGGAAACAAACCTATCTAAATGCTAATGATACAATTGAAATATTAACAGTTGCTGGGGGAGGCTAGTATAAAACTTTACTGTCGGGATGACAGGATTTGAACCTGCGACACCCTGCTCCCAAGGCAGATGCGCTACCAAGCTGCGCTACATCCCGAATATACGTATATTGTAAAGCAAAAGTATTTGTTTTTCAATGCTAAATATAATTTATTTTAAGCATAAATCGATAATTGTTAATTCGTTCTCTAAAACCCATATGAAAAAGGCTGCTCGCTTATTTTAACCGAAAAGAGTGGTAGGTAGTAACGCTGAAGATAGAATATCAGGGTCATGCCAGCTTACACAAGCAGCTTAAGGTTATTTGAAAAACGGCTTGGATTTAACTTGAGATACATGTTTGTCTGGGCCTAAATTTATAAATTATGCATAGATAGTGAAAGTAGGTATCCGTAGAGAAAAATAGAAGTATTAGAGGCTGGCTGTATAGCCCCTAATACTTCTATTAGTTTAGTAATTGAAAGGTATAGTAAAATACTAACCTCTCGTCGCGGGAATTTTAACTGAACTTACCTGTCGTTGACGCAATAACGAAAGGTGCGTAAGTAAAGATATAACCGATAGCGAAGTGGGCTAAACCAACTAATCGAGCTTGTACAATTGATAAAGCGATTGGCTTATCTTTCCAACGAACAAGGTTCGCAATTGGCGTACGCTCGTGTGCCCATACTAGTGTTTCAATTAGCTCTTGCCAATAACCTCTCCATGAGATTAAGAACATGAATCCAGTTGCCCAAATTAAGTGACCAAATAAGAACATCCATGCCCAAACAGCTTGTGCATTCATACCAAATGGGTTATAACCATTGATTAATGGCGATGAGTTTAGCCATAGGTAATCACGTAACCAACCCATAATGTAAGTTGATGATTCGTTAAAGGCTGCAGCATTACCACCCCAGATTGTCATGTGTTTCCAATGCCAGTAGAATGTTACCCAACCAATTGTATTTAACATCCAGAACATTGCTAGGTAGAAAGCATCCCATGCTGAGATATCACATGTACCTCCACGACCGGGACCATCACAAGGGAAACTATAACCAAAATCTTTTTTATCAGGCATTAATTTTGAGCCACGTGCATCAAGTGCACCTTTAACTAAAATTAAAGCTGTTGTATGTAAACCAAGTGCAATAGCATGGTGAACTAGGAAGTCACCAGGACCAATTGTTAGGAATAGCGAATTTTTACCGCTGTTGATAGCTTCAATCCAACCAGGTAGCCAAATTTTACTACTTGCAACTGTTGCGGCGCTTGTAGATGAAGACAGTAGTACGTCAAAACCGTAAACTGTTTTTCCAGATGCTGCTTGAATAAATTGAGCAAAAACAGGCTCAATTAAAATTTGCTTCTCTGGTGTACCAAAGGCTACACATACATCATTGTGGATGTATAAACCTAACGTGTGGAAGCCTAGGAATAGCGAAACCCAACTTAGGTGCGAAATGATTGCTTCTTTGTGTTGAAGCATTCTGGCTAATACGTTATCTTTGTTAACTTCTGGATCATAATCACGAACGAAGAAAATTGCTCCGTGTGCAAATGCTCCAACCATTAAGAAACCAGCAATATACTGGTGGTGAGTATAAAGCGCTGCTTGCGTTACATAATCTTTTGCCATAAAAGCATATGATGGTAAAGCATACATGTGCTGTGCGACTAAAGAAGTTGCTACACCTAAAGATGCTAAAGCTAAACCTAACTGCATGTGTAAACTATTTGTGATAGTTTCAAATAGCCCTCTGTGACCTGCCCCTAAACGACCTCTTGGCGGTACATGGGCGTCTAAGATCTCTTTCATGCTGTGGCCAATACCCCAATTAGTACGGTACATGTGCCCTGCAAAGATGAACACAATAGCAATTGCTAGATGGTGGTGTGCAATATCCGTTAACCACATTGACTGTGTCTGTGGGTGGAATCCTCCTAGGAATGTTAGAATCGCAGTACCAGCACCTTCACTTGTACCGAATATATGCTTCGCTGTATCAGGATTTTCAGCATATACACTCCAGTTCCCAGTAAAGAAAGGTGTTAAACCTTCTGGGTGTGGTAATGTTGAAGTGAAGTTATCCCAACGAATATGTTGTCCACGTGACTCTGGAATTGCTACGTGAATAAGGTGCCCAGACCATGCTAATGAACTCACACCGAATAAACCTGATAGATGGTGGTTTAAACGTGATTCATTGTTTTTAAACCAAGCTAAACCTGGTCTAAATTTAGGTTGAAGGTGTAACCAACCAGCGAATAATAATGTTGTTGAAAGTACAAGTAAACCTAAAGCACCAAAATAAAGGTCACTGTTAGTTCGCATACCAATTGTATACCACCAGTGGTAAACACCTGATGTTGCAATGTTTACTGGATATGAAACTCCACCTCTTGTAAACGCTTTAATAGCTGATTGACCAAAGTGAGGATCCCAAATTGCGTGTGCAATAGGCTTAACTTTTAATGGGTTTAGTACCCACTGTTGGAAGTTACCTTGCCACGCAACGTGGAATAAGTTTCCAGACGTCCATAGAAATATAATTGCCAAATGACCAAAATGTGAAGCAAAAATCTTTTGGTAAAGACTTTCTTCTGTCATTCCGTCATGGCTTTCCAGATCATGAGCAGTTGCGATACCATACCAGATTCTTCTAGTTGCGGGATCTTGTGCAAGTGCTTGACTAAATTTCGGAAATTTAGTAGCCATAATAGAAATTTTCTCTTTTTATTTAATTTATCCTACAGAAATAATTCTTGCTAAGAAGAATGACCATGTTGTTCCAATCCCACCTAAAAGGTAGTGAGCAAGACCTACTGCTCTTCCCTGTGTAATACTTAACGCACGTGGTTGAATTGAAGGCGCTAATTTTAGCTTGTTATGAGCCCAAACGATTGATTCAATAAGCTCTTGCCAGTATCCACGACCACTGAATAGGAACATTAAACTAAACGCCCAAATAAAGTGTGCACCTAGGAAAATTAATCCATATGCTGATAATGCTGAACCATATGACTGGATAACTTGAGAGGCCTGTGACCATAAGAAATCACGTAGCCAACCGTTAATTGTTAACGCACTGTTTGCGAAGTTACCACCCGTTATGTGTGAAATTTTTCCAGTACTTGAGATCGTCCCCCAAACATCAGATTGCATTTTCCAACTGAAGTGGAAAATTGTAACAGAAATACAGTTATACATCCAGAATAGACCTAAGAATACGTGATCCCAAGCCGATACTTGACATGTACCACCACGTCCTGGACCATCACAAGGGAATCGGAAACCTAAATTTGCCTTGTCTGGAATTAAACGTGAACTACGAGCAAATAATGTACCTTTTAGAAGGATCAGAACTGTTACGTGAATTGTAAAAGCATGAACATGGTGAACCATGAAATCAGCTGTCCCTAATTGAATTGGCATCATTGCAATTTTACCGTTTACAGCAACAACATCGCCGCCGAATGCATAGCTCGAAGTTGCTAAGGCGTTTGGTGCTGTGTTACCTGGAGCTAAGAAGTTTACTGACTGTACCCATTTAGCAAAAATTGGCTGTAATTGAATTGCTTTATCCGAGAACATATCTTGTGGACGGCCTAACGCACGCATTGTATCGTTGTGGATATATAGACCGAAACTGTGCATACCTAAGAAAATACAAACCCAGTTTAAGTGTGAAATAATTGCATCTCTGTGTCGTAAAACACGATCTAATAGGTTGTTGTATGACTGAACAGGGCTATAATCACGTACCATAAAGATTGATGCGTGTGCACCTGCACCACATAGGCAGAAACCACCAATCCACATATGGTGAGTGAAGATTGATAACTGAGTAGGATAATCAATTCCAATGTACGGGTATGGAGGCATTGCGTACATGTGATGTGCAACAATAATACTAACAGAACCCATCATCGCTAGGTTAATAGCTAATTGTGCGTGCCATGAAGTAGTTAGAATCTCGTAAAGTCCTTTGTGACCCTCACCTGTAAGTGGCCCTTTGTGAGCTTCCAGAATTTCTTTCATACTGTGACCGATACCCCAGTTTGTGCGGTACATGTGTCCTGCAAAGATAAATAGGACAGCAAGTGCTAAATGGTGGTGTGCTGTATCACTTAACCATAAACTTCCCGTGATTGGGTTTAATCCACCTTTAAAAGTTAAGAAATCAGAATATTCGCTCCAGTTTAATGTAAAGAATGGTACTAACCCTTTCTTGAAACTTGGATATAGTTGACCCATTAAATCCTGGTTGAATAGAAGTTCGTGTGGTAAAGGAATTTCCTGAGGCGCAACACCTGCATCAAGTAACTTGTTAATAGGTAAACTGATGTGAATCTGGTGACCTGACCATGATAAACAACCTAAACCTAATAAACCAGCTAAATGGTGGTTCATCATTGATTCGACATTTTGGAACCACTCCAGCTTTGGAGCCGCCTTATGGTAGTGGAACCAGCCAGCGAAAATCATTAATGCTGACATAAGCAGACCGCCCATTGCTGTCCAATAAAGCTCAGTTTCATTTGTAATTCCAGATGCACGCCACATTTGGAACCAACCTGATGTAACCTGTACCCCTGAGAAACCACCACCAACGTCGCCGTTTAGAATCTCTTGACCAACAATTGGCCAAACTACTTGTGCACTTGGTTTAATAGTCGTCGGACTGCTTAACCATGCTGAATAATTTGAGAATCTTGCTCCGTGGAAGTACATTCCACTAAGCCATAAAAAGATAATTGATAATTGGCCGAAATGTGCACTGAAGATTTTTCTCGAAATATCTTCTAATGAGTTAGTTTGGCTATCAAAATCATGTGCATCCGCGTGAAGGTTCCAAATCCATGTTGTTGTTTTTGGTCCTTTCGCTAATGTACGAGAAAAATGCCCTGGCTGTGCCCACTTTTCAAATGAAGTAGCAACAGGGTTTTTATCTACTATAACTTTAACTTTTTTAGCCTCTAGTTCTTTAGAGCTAACTTTCATTTTTACTCTCCTTTTGTGAGACTTAAAATTATGAAGTCTTTAAACTGTGATAATAAATAAAGCTTACAAGCAAAATATTATAAATTTAAAGCTTTCTAAGTATAGATTCTACGTTAAATAACTGAAGATATTTTTATTTTGTTAAGAAAATTTAAAAACCTTTGCAATTGTTAATATTTAGTAATAAATTTCATGCCAATTTAATTGGGTAGAATGTAATAATTCTTACATTACAATTGGTCCGATTGCAAAATACTAAACCCTAACACGATTTATTCCTGTATTTGTGTTGATTGCAATTTTTAAACCTGGTCCAAGCTACACTTTTACTTTAGACGATAGCCTACTAGAGTTTGGTGAAAATGTCGCAATTATCGCTGCTGAATACGGCGTGCTGAAAGAGGTAACACAAAACAAGGAGTTAGTACAATAACTGACCAGGTCTCACGCACAACCGTCTCTACCGTAGGTAGTATTTCGGCGCTTGGGTGATACGTAGCAGTATGGGTTGGGAACAAAAAGCAAAGGTAAAGTGGCAGGCCGTACATTAGGTAAAATGAGGGCTTAATAAGATCAAGGTATTTAAAAAGCGAGAACAAATACAAAAAAGAAAATCATTTGAGGAATCAAATGATTTTCCTTTTTGTGACCCTTTAGAAGAACCCTAGTGTTAAAGCTTGACTAATTGGCATAGTTGCACCAATACCTAACCAGAATGCTGTAAATGTACCAACAAGGAAAACAAGTGACGCTACAGGACGTCGGAATGGGTTTTGGAACTTGTTAACATTTTCAATGAACGGAACTGTAATTAATCCCAGTGGAACAGCAGCCATTGAGAATACACCTAATAGCTTGTTTGGAATTACACGCAGTAAATTGAATGTTGGGAAGAAATACCACTCTGGTAGAATTTCTAGTGGTGTTGCAAATGGATCTGCTGGCTCACCTAATGGTGTTGGCTCTAGTACACCTAACCCAATACAACATGAAATTGTTCCAAGAATACAAACGGGGAAGATGTATAGTAAATCGTTTGGCCATGCTGGCTCACCATAGTAGTTGTGTCCCATTCCTTTTGCTAACTTTGCGCGTAGCTTTGGATCCGCTAGATCCGGTTTCTTTAAGATTGACATCTGTTTTGCTTATGTTAAAAAATTTAAAGTAAAAGCGTATTTTCACCAGAAAAGGTAAAAATTATAGTGGGCCTGAAATACCTTGCTTACGAATCATTACAAAGTGAGTCAGCATTAACACAGCTGCAACAACTGGTAATACAAACGTGTGGGCACTGTAGAATCGTGTTAAAGTACTCTGGCCTACACTTACTCCACCTCTTAAAAGACCTACAACTAGACCTCCAACGACAGGAATTGCGTCTGGAACACCTGTTACAATCTTACAGGCCCAGTATCCTACTTGATCCCACGGAAGAGAATAACCTGTTACTCCGAACGATACTGTTACAGAAGCTAAAGCTACACCTGTTACCCATGTAAGTTCTCTTGGCTTTTTAAAGCCGCCAGTTAAATAAACACGACAAACGTGAAGAATCATGTTAAGTACCATCATACTTGCTGACCATCTGTGAACTGATCGGATCAGCCAACCGAAGTTAACTTCAGTCATAATGTATTGTACAGAAGCGAATGCTTCTGTAACAGTTGGACGGTAGTAGAAAGTCATAGCAAATCCAGTTGCTACCTGTACAATGAAACAAGTTAATGTAATACCACCTAAACAGTAAAAGATGTTTACGTGAGGTGGCACATACTTACTTGTGATATCGTCGGCAATTGCTTGGATTTCAAGTCTCTCTTGAAACCAATCATAAACGTTACTCATGCTTTATTATAATTTTTGATGTTAATAGAAGACACCTTTCGGCTACTAGAAGTTATATAGTACCTAACTATAACCCTCAAAGTTAATTATAGCATTAAAATTAAAAACTTAGACATTGTGTTATTTTTCCAAAAGGCCCCCCTTTCAGTATCGTCACCGCTGTAACGTTTCACTATCGAGTTCGAGAAGGATCGATGTGGTTCCATCACGCTATAAAACGTCTAAGTTAAATGATTAAATCTTTGAATTTTGAAAAGTCAAGCCTTCGGTCTATTAGTATATCTCAGCTAAATACATTGCTGTACGTACACTTGATACCTATCAAACGGCTCGTCTTGCCGTGACCTTAACCATTCTATGATGGTAAGAGTACTCATCTTGAGGTTGGCTTCCCACTTAGATGCTTTCAGCGGTTATCCTAACCGTACATGGCTACCCAGCGTTTACTGTTGGCACAATAACTGGTACACCAGAGGTACGTCTCTTCCGGTCCT
>Ga0228671_1000006_pt1 | contig 56985 bp, 63 predicted proteins | sample 89DmetaG_FD_183013 | JGI IMG/M metagenome (GOLD analysis project Ga0228671, IMG submission 183013) | Seawater microbial communities from Monterey Bay, California, United States - 89D | ecosystem: Environmental > Aquatic > Marine > Coastal | place: USA: California | collected 2016-11-05 | reverse complement strand
CTCGGTGCCGTAAGAAAATCCGAAAGTGCAGTGTCTTGTTCTCCACCCAGAGATGTAGGTGAACTTGAATCCAATGAACCCACCTCCGAAACCAAGGGAGATTGTGAAGTTTCTTCTTTTTTTTTTGACTATTGTACTGGGCAATAATCGCTAGAAGTTCTGATTCAGAAGCACCATTAGCCTGCGCTTCAGTAAGCAGTGCCTTTAACTGTTCATCCATGCGTCAAAAATACGGATTATTCCTGACCCTTCTCCTGTTGAGACAAGAACTCCTGTAGTATCACTTTTGTAGCTGCCTCTTCTAGAATTTCCCTACCGATTCTTCTGCCTTTCGCTTGGCCAACAGAACGAAACTTACTATTGATTAGCTCGAACCTTGGGTCGAATGCATATACAGTTTCTGTGCTTAGGTCAAGGCCTTCAATGTCTTGAGTAACACCTTCAATAAGCCCCGGACCAGTAGCAATATCATAACCTATGAGCTCACCCTGAGGGCTGAAAACAACATTATTAACGAGTGTTGTTTGAGCCGCCTCTTCATCCCCCGCTCTTACAGCAAACTTAAATTCTCTGCCTTTGACGCTTGCGGGAACACGATAGACGCTTTGATTAGGCTTTTCTGGAACTGTCTCGCCCTCTTCACTAAGGTGGGCTGGGATTGTAACACTGTCTGCTACAGGGATAAGGTCTGTTGCTGGTTTGTCATCCCCTTGAGAAGCCTTAAGTCTTGCTGCGGCAGCAGCTTCAGAGCGTCTTGCCGAAAGGTCTTGAGCAAGCTGATTGTTTACCTGCACAAGGTTGAATGCCTTTGATGAGGCCTCCTCCATGTACAGCTTAACAGCCTTTCTTCTTTCGATGTACTGTCGAGATACAGAACCCATGTTCCCCATCTCTTCTTTAACCTCCTCATCAGACACATCAAATACCCACTCTCCACTAGAGTTGAGTTTACCATCACCAATGTTTTTACCACTGGGTAGCTCAGCAAAAATTTCTTGCTCGTTGTAAAGAACACCAGCCTCAGCAAAATCTTCTTCCGTAAGCTCTATAGCTCCGGGCTTCTGTAAATTTTTGTAGCCCGTAATAGCGATAGCCTCCATCATCTCAGTACCCCTTACGGCAAACTTAGATTGAAGGTTCGTGTCAATGTCTTCATAGATGGCCTCGTTGTTAAGTGTGCCGTCTGCAAACCCAAGGTCTGTAAGATTTTGATAGGTCGCCTCACGAGCCTTGAGTACGTCTTCATATACAGAGTTACCAAGGTTTTCCGTCATGTATTCGGTACCCTTCCATAAGGTAGAAGGAACAAAAACGTCGTTCATGTCCGCGATGTTAGACTCTCTCCAGTTTGTTTGACCATTGCCCATCACGACCTCAAGCTGTCTAGTCGCTTCGTTCCAACTGTAGTTGGCTTTAGAGTATTCGTTGTATTTATCTAAGCTTTCTGCAATACCACCCGATAGGTTCTTGTATTGGCCTTGTGCGATTGACAATCTAGTTTGATTATCTAGTGCGCTTTTAGCTGTAGAAATGTTCTTGAACTCAATAAACTCACCACGAAGTCTCTGATACTCGTCAATGTCTGATTGAACACCAGTTCTGTAAGCTTTTGTTGCAGCATTCTGATACTTAGTCAATAAAATCTGAGCACCCTCCCTGTACTTTGACGTGATTCCAGCGGGTACAGCCTCACCGAGCGCGTCGGTAAAGCCCATGGTTTGGTTGGTCTGAGCTTTTCTTCTTTCAAACTCATCAGACATGCCCTGAATGCCTTGGCTTATTCTATCTCCAATCTGAGCACCGATGCCTGTGTAGCTAATTGGTGCTGGGAGAAAACCAGTTTTAAATCTCGTTCCTTCTGCCATCTTAGTCTGCTTTTTCAAATCTAGTTACGAGCTTTCTAACAAAGCTGTGAAGTCCTGACTTACCCTTACCTGAAAGTTTCTGTAGCCGAGCAGCATCCTTTGGAGCAATAACATACTCACCTCCAGTAAGGGCAATACCCATAGACTTGCCGTCTTCATCAACTACATACATCTCATTTTTCTCGTGGCTAAACTCACCCGGTGTCTTTTGAACCTCACCGCCCTCCTCCATCACTTTAGGCACTTTAGGAGGCATCATTTTAGATAGAGCAACCCCACCTACTGCGGCCTCAGCCGCCCCTCCAAGGGCACCAGCAATGCCAGCGGAACGCTGTTGTCTAGCTTGAGCGAGCTGAGCTTGGGCTAATGCCTTTGCATCATAGCCATAATCAATGTCTCTCGTAGAGCGTGCTTCTCGTCTACCAACTTCCTGCTGTCTTGCATCAGCCAGATTTGTAAGAGCCTGTGTTTGAAGTTGCTGTTGCGTGAGGGCTTCCGTCCTCATCTGAGACTGAGCATCTCGCTGAGCCTGCATCACAGCCCCAAGACCTCTGGCCCCGAACTGACCTGCTGCCTGCGTTGTGGTAGCTAAGGAACGGTTGATGTCCTCGGTTCTCATCTGAACCAATCTTTGGTCATAGGCGTTCTTTGCAGCCTCGTAGTACTCTGAGGGTGTTGATAGCGAGGGCTGAGAAGCCTTGAGTTTTCTAAGCTCTGCGTCCGCAACCCCAAGTGATTCCTCACCTCTTTTAATGCCTGCATTTCCAGCAAAAATATCAACAACTCCACCAAGCATAGTAGCCGCACCAGAGCCTAACATACCCATGGCTTTACCTACAGGAGCGTAGGTGCTTGAGCCAGACGAAGATGGCGGGTCGTTTGGTGGCGGGTCGTTTGGTGGCGGGTCGTTTGGTGGTGGAATGGGTGCCCCCTCTGGTTCATTGAATAGTGCCATGTCTACAAATTTACTGGTTTTGTGAATTATCTAATGGAGAAACTGCATAAACCGCATTGATTCCGTACAGCTCAATCGCAGACGTGTTGTCATTTACGAGTTTGAACTTAGCGTAGTAATCTCTCAACACCTCTCCGTTAATAACGTCAGAAGATAAAGCCATTAGCGTGCTACCAACAAGGTTGCCGGGGTCGCTGTCTACAACGATTGTCTTTCTGTCCTTTACGGACTGTATAGTTTTGGTTGTATTGCCCTCTGCGGAGCCTGTAAGAGTTTTAACAGTATCGCCAATACCGAACGGAAGGTTGCTAATCCTAGAGGTGAAGGTGATTTCTTTATTGCTGTTTGCCTGTGAAGCGACAACACCTAGTACAATCCTTTCGGTACCAATAGAGTCGCTGGCATTTGCAGCAAGACCACGAGGGATGTTGGTGTAGTACATACCTTCCTTCTCCTCAAACATTGCTTCCGTGATGGCTGTGTTTTGTGTGTTGTTTTCTATAGTTCCAGACCAAGTGTCGTTTCCTTCAAGACTCATAGCTGTATAAGCCTTTACCATGGACGGTGTTTGCTTAGAAATCACATCTATTGTAGAGTTGAATTGATTACCGTAAAAGTTATTTCTAGTAGCGTTTGTGTTGTGCCTGTACATCTGACCCCCTTCAAAAGAAAAGAATCTATTATGTATGTGAGCATACATCTCGGGTATGAAGCTGTACCTCGACATCCAAAATTCTTTCGTAGTAGAGTACGCAATCGTTTCTCCGTTGTTAGTAACGGCACTTCCCACCGCCACGATATCTGAAGCATCCGAAGCAACGTCACCCCCAATGTCAATTATTTTAGTGCAGAACTTAATTGAACCATCTTTACATGACAGCTCGGCGGTACCTCTAAACTCTCCAGATGTACTCAAGACCACATCCACAGATACCTTGTCACCCTTATCAACATGAATTGGGTCAACGAAAACAGAGCCTCTTTTCATTAGCAGGTCTGCATACGCAACCCCAACATGGGTGGTGTTCCATATTGGCTCCCTGTCGTCCCCATCAATGTGAGCACTGTCCCAAGGGTATTCGTCTTTATCCCAAGTAAGAGTGTTGGTCGATGCAACGATTGACACCCTTCCGTCAGCAGAGGCAACGTCTGGATTGGTGGGAGGTTTAACGATATCCCCAATGGTTGTGCCCCCAAAGCCCAGTGGCGCGACATCTGTGCTTTCAATAGTAACTATGAACTCGCTGTTCTCTGGGTCAATACCCGAAGGTAGCCTAGGGGTTGATGTACTTTCAAAAGCATTCATGAAGGCGGTCTCAAAGAAGGACTCCATTTTAGTGTCGCTAATAGGACTAATGCCAGATGAGGTTACCGCAATAACTTTTCCTGAGGACATGTCAGAAAAATAAATCCTTCCGAATCTTTCAACCACCGACTCTGGGTTTCTTCCCGGTCCGTATGTGCCAGACATATAGGTCTCTTTACCCAGCACATCAGTGGAGGTGACTAGTTGAGACTGACCTGTGCTTTGAATCAGTGTTCTTCCTACTGGTGTAAGGCTAACCTTGTTTTCTTGTAGGTTGAAAAAGGACTCCCCTGCATCAACTAAGTAGGTAATAATACCATGCTGACTGTTGTAGTCCTTGAAAGGAAATAACGCAGGGTTGAACGAAGAAAGATTTAACCTGCTAGAATCAGACACAAACCTATCGCTGTAAGTCACTGCCGACTCGCGGGTAATCTCCTTTTGCTCTACAGTCTCGACGAAGGGTCTGCCAACGTTAACGGCTTTTGAATCAAAGAAGTCACTAACAGATTCGGACTCTACAATTTGCTTTCTATATCTAGCCTCATCAACCTTAGTTGGGTCAAAGATTCTAGTGGTACCAGACACTGGCTCAAATAAAGACTCAGGGTTGAATAGCTGCTCCCTAATACGCATGTAAACATCACCCTCTCTAAGTGTAATCACACCCGGGAACACACTGTTTCCGCTACCCACCGTGGCATCTACATTATTTGAAGATGCTGTAGTACCTATAGTGTCAGAGCTAAATGGATTGGATGGATGCACGCCGTACACAAACAAACCATTGCCCTCTGGCTTAACACTCTCGACAAAAACCCTACCAGTAGAACTGACTGCATCACCGTCTGCGTTATCACCAGTGTTGACTCTATCTCCATTGTACAGCCTCTGAGAAGAGATAAACGAAAGCTCACCCTCAACAGTAATACTGAAGTCGGGAGATGAGGTGTTACTTCGGTCACCTCCGTGGGTTCTATTTCCGCCTATTGTTTTAACATCATAGCACCTACCTATCTCGTAGTAAATCCTATTCTCTTGTTGCTTTTGAGGTCTGTAGATTTCTACCACGCATCCTTGAGAAAAGAAGTCCGTGCCTACAGCAACCTCATCCCTACTAAACCTTGGGGTGTTGTTGTCCCTAACAGTTAAAAACCAACCCGTTCTTCGGAAATTGTTTTCATCGGACTGAGCTGAACCACCGTCACCAGACGTAGACTGAACCGCCAGCTTAATCGGGTTCTTGTCATCATCTACATAGTACTTGTAAGAGGTGATTGCAAACTCGTGTAGTGGCCTAATACGACTACCATCTGGACCAACGTACTCAATGATTCGCATCACATCCCCCTCTTGATACTGATAGTCTAACTGCCCTCCCTTAAACTCCTTGTACGAGTTTGCTTTACCCTCAGTAGGCCTCATAGACACGAAGATTTGACCATTGATTCCACCTGCGATGGACTCGATGACTGGTCTGTCTCTATCTGCCAAAGCGTTCTGAGGAGATAGTATGTCAGAGAAAGTCGTTTGTTTCCCTAGGCAAGCTTCAGCAATACTCACCTGCATAACCTTGTCATAGCTGGTGTTCTTGCTGTACACGGGAGCCCATTTTGATGCCCACTCTGGTGGCTCATGCAGGATTCTCATGTCAATCGCAGTCGGTCCGTTCCTACCCTGCCTTTGGGAAGTGCCAAAGTGAGCTACGTCTACGGTGTCAATCCTCTGAACACCAGACGCTCTGTTTCTTTCGTCGTAATAAACAACCCCAAAGTCGTGTGTTGCACCAGCCTTAAAGCTTTGAACCTTATCGGACTCTCCGAATACATCAACATTACCTACAGCATCGTAATCAAACAACAAGGACTTAATACTACTAGAGCCATTGTCGTAATCCTCGACAGTAAATCCATCAGCATTGATGTGAGTTGAGTTGATGATGACACTGTGCTCATCAATGTCGTAGACATCGTAGCCACTATAGTTTTCTGCAACTAGTGAATGGTTTGAAGTATCAACAAACTGATTCCCTGTTTGAGTTGAACCGAAGCCCTTCTCTACACCTTTCACAAACTGTGATGAAAGGTCAACACCAGCCATCCTAACAAAGAACCTAACTTTTGTTGGCGAGATAACCGAAGAAGAATGAATGACAAACTTTAACTCGCCTGCAAACGCAACGAACAACTGGTTCTTGTTGTTAACGTTTGACGGGATTAAGTCGTGGTTTGCGCCACCAACAGCGGCCATGTGGGTGGTCATCCTACCGAACTGACCCGCGTTATTATCGTTAGAGGAAAGGTTGTTTCCATAGGCATCTCCAGCCTGAGAGCCCGATGTCTGACCCGGGGACACACCAACAAATGCAGTAGTCTGACCAACAACACCATCAATCAAAGCATTCCTAAAGTCATCTAAGTTTGTTACACCAGATACATTGAACTGCTTATTGAATATGATGTCGCTATTTGGAGCGAAGTTTGACAGTGCTCCATTCGTGTTGTCAGGGTGAAGAATCGTGCAGTTCTGTGAGTGCACCAACTGTCCGTTTTGAAACGTACTAGCCGGAACGTTAATAGCACTGTCATTATCCCCAGAGCACATGATTCCAATCTTGCTCGTAGACAGATTTACATTGAAGTCAATAGAAGGAGACATGTCCTCAGGGAAACCCCCTTCAGGGAACTCCGAAAGGTCCACATCAAAATGAATCCCAGTCGTAGTGAAGCTGGTATCGCTGGTGTTGTCAGGGTCTGTAAAACTAAGACCATCAAGATGATTTGCTGCAAAATCCAACTCAGCTGGACTAGCTGAGCTAGTGCCATTTAGCGGGGCAAAGAAAGCCTCGGCAAAGTCCGTGTTGTACGAGCCTCCAAAACTACTGTAGAAGGCGTTGTTTGACCTTACGATAGCATCGTTGTCGTCAACAGTGAAGTCGTAGTCTCCACCAAGCGAACTCTCGGGGTTGTACACTGGGTAGTTGTAGACATCTGTCTCGATGTTGTCAAACCCCTCTAGGTAGTTCCCATAAATTAACCTGCCGTCAGAAACGCATTGAGCACCAGCCCTTCTAGGTACCGCATCGAAAGACTTGTTTACCTCTTCATCGGAAAGAAAAGTGTAAGCTCCATCGTTCCTAAAGATAAAATCTTGGGTCAGCGTGCCTATGCTCACTGGCTCAACATTGTCAAGTTCTTTAATGAGAACGAATGCTCCCTCGTTGTTCTTTCTTCCGAACAACCTAATCTTTTCAACCGGGCCGTCGGAATTAGTAATTGTTATCTTAAGCTCGTTGTTTCTTTTTTCTAGTGAGCCAAACTCTCTAGAGTTAAACGCTGTGTGTGACTTACTTACAGCTAATGAGGAGTACGCAGAAAGCGCAGATACCTCACCATCATCATAGACGTATTGATACGCGAACTGAAAGCAAGACTCTTTGAGGTTGTTTACACCCAGATTCTGATTGGTCTGGTAGGCAAACGTAATTACATCTTGAGGTGGTGCTTTAGCGACAGTAAGGAACTTCGATTTAGCTTGGTCTGTTCCACCCGTAAATGTAGAGCTGTATTGCCCGAGGACTGCCTTAGTAGCGTTAATCTTTCTCGGCTCGTTTCTGTTGTCTGTGAAGTAGAGCAGGTGCTCTTGAAATTGATTCACAACAATATCAGCCTTCACAAAACCATTCTGGGAAAAGTTTAAAACGGTATCCTCATACACCTTTCTGTAGGTATCATCAGAAGAATCATACAAATAGATACCGTGATTCCCGGATGAGTTGTAAAGAAAGAAGTAGATACTCTTTTCTGCGTCAGAGGAAACACATCCAATGACTCTGTTTGTACCAGAGGTTGGGATATTGTCTGGTACAGTTCTCGCAGCTATAGCGGTGTTTCCCTCAACGTTTTTCACAACACCTTGTTGCCCGTCATCCTCATGTGAAACGCGGATGTTGAGCGCATCGGTCATCTCAAAAGGCTTTACGAGTCTTTCGTCCTCATCCTTATTGAGATACTGGGGTACAAGCTTCTCAATAGCCATTAGTACTTAGGTGATTGCTTGAAGTTCTTACGAATGATTTGAAGTGCATCCTCTTTGCTGAATGCTTTGAGTCGGGCGTTCGCCTTTCTCCTCTCGTTGTAGTACTCTTGTCTTGCTCTCCCCTTCTCACCTAATGGTACACTTGTCTTTCTTTCGATTAACCTGTAGTACATGTAAGAGCGTAGAGCTTCTTCAGCCTCAACGTGAACTGTAGGGTTGGAAGAACGCGCCTCATCTGCGATATACTCAATGACAACCTCATCACCGGAACCTGATGAAAGTTCTATTCGGTTTTGGTCTTCATTAAACCTGTATTGACCTTCGTAAAACCCACCACCTAGTCCGTAAATCTGTCCAACCCCTCCCTGAAAAACGTAGTTACTAAACGTAATGAAATCTTCGTCACCAAAAACACCACTAGCTGTAGTTCCTTTATCGTCCACCCGGTCAAACAAACCATCTCCATTAGAGTCTATGGCATCAGCTGTAGTAGCTGCCTTTGTCCCATTGATATCGGCGTATGCCTGAGAGTAGTTAATGTTTTTGTTCTCTGCAAAGACTCGAATTAATCCATCGCTACCCACAACACCAACCTTAATCAGGCTTACAAAATCGTCTGGAAGGTCAACGGTGTCGTTTGTGTTTCGTTTTAGTTTTACTGAGCGAACCCGCTTCAGCATGTCAAAACCCATCTCCCTGATTCCACGCAGGGCAAGGTTCCTGATAACAACATCAGAAGCGTTGCTAACGTAATCATCAGAATCAATAGTTAAAACAAAGTCATTTACTACCTGCTCTACGGTGACGAGGTTCCTTGCCATGTGTTATCTCTTTTGCGATTGAGTCTCTGCGTAGTTGTAGATATTAGCGTCACGCAGTGTAACACCGATAAGCCTAGCCATCTCCTCGATAATCTCAGGAATGTAATGCTCAGGAAGTTCAAAGTCTACACTACTTGCAGCGGCGTAAGTCTCTTTGTTATTTACGACCGTGAATCCAAACGTGGGCATAGATACAGTTCTAGCACCAGTGGTGGCCAAAAGCCCCTCTGGTTGTTTGTAGTACCGCACGTTAATCTTATTAATCATCTCTGGAAACACCATGATTTCATCGTCTAAGAAAGCAACAGGATTATCCTCAGTGGGTTTACTTAGATTACTAGCTAGGATATACTCAAGCTTTTCTTCATCGTATTCAACGGGAACAGTAACAGATGATGAAACATCCATTAGTATTGAGCCGTATGTCTTTACCGTGATGATTTTAGACAGGTCATCTGGTTTTGCAAAGTGAGAGCCAGTAGTTCTGGTGATTGCACCAGACGACTTTGAGAACATAGCCAAGTCCTCCTTAATTTGCTTAGCCAAAGACTTATCTCTACCGGGGTCAATACCCCTTCTCTTCAGGGCTTCAATGTCACTGAGCTTAGTGAACAGTTTATTGAATATGTTAGCCTGTGCGATTGGAGCAAACGCATTGAATTGGGCGGGTGTAACAAAGCCTCGCTGGTCTTTATTAGCGATGTCTTTCAGTGCATTGTAAACTTCTCGTACGCTTGCCATGGATTAGGGGAATCTCCTGCAAATATACAGAAAAAGAAAGGGGGCTATGTGCCCCCCTTCCCTTGATGATTACGTTGATATTAGGCAATAGCCTCTAGCTGGCGTTCCAGCTCTGAGAGTACCGTTGAACCTTTATCAGTCATTACAAATCTAGTCATTACTTCCACAGCATCCTGCCCCACAGGTACAGAAACAATCATCTTTCCTGTGTCAAACCAAACCACTGCACCTTTCCTTTCTTCAATTACCTGAAAGTCAAGAGATTGCGATACTGTGGAGCGAGCGTTAACCATCGGACTGTCAATCGTACCCAAGAACTTATCTGGGTTTGATTTCGCAATCTTAATAAGAGCGTGCTTTACGGCAAGGTCTTTTTGATTGGTGTTGATGTTTAGCGCAAGAGCAACAGGTAAGAGCTCATCTAGCGGTCTTGATTTGATGATTGAGATAGCATCATTAATCTTGAACTCACTCTCTATATCCGCTTCAAACGTTTCTTCCTTGTTCATCAGTTGAAACAGGATACCCCCATTCGCCTTGTTGTCTGGATGATTATCTAGAAACGCGGAGAGATTAGGTTGGTCTGGGTAAACTGTAAGATACTTCTTGTCAAAGAGTACCTGACCTACCTGAGCTAGGTTAGTTTGCTCATCGACCCAAGGTGAGTTTTCCTGTGGACAATACCTTAGAGCCCGAATCTTTTTGGTTTCAGGGTCAATGGCCCTAACATTCTTTGATGAAATCTTTAAGATAAAATTATTACCACTGATTACCTCGTAAGTCTTTGGGGCGTTATCCGTATTAGGAATAACCCTCTTAAATGAAGTGCCCGATGGCTTGGTAGTTTTTTGAGGCGGTCTACCACCGCGCTTCTTTGTCTGTTCCATTTTAAAAAATTAAATTAAGAAAGTAACGAGGGGGAGAGCAGTTCCCTCCCCCGCATTACCAATTAGATTACTTGAGCAATACGTGCTGGTTAGCAGCGCGAGTTACCAAGCAGCACTCAGAGCGATAGTGGAACTTCGCAACGTCTGAAGTGTCATTGGTGAAACCAAGTACACCACCACCAGTTACCCAGTGCTCCATCTCTCTGTTGTATCCGTTTGCAGCCTTATAGTTCATCTCCAAAGCAGGAGCTCTGTGACCAGTCTTAGGGTCTGCAACGTTAGTCAAAGGAATCATACATCCCTTAACAATACCCTGTCCCGAGGCATTATTGAGCAAGTTAGGGTTGTTCAAGAGACCCATCTTCTTAAGGTGGAAAGTATATCCGCCTCTAGCGAAACTCTGGAAACCGAGGTTGATAGCTGCGTCCTGATTGTTTTGGAACGCACCGAAGTTCGCCGCAACACCAGAAGTAACAGAACTACCAACTGAACCAGCAGCAGAAGGAATGTTATTGATTTGAGCGAAGAGCTGGCTATTCAACATAGCAGCATACTCAGGAGTAGCACCTTGCTTATCCAAGAGAGCAATCAACGCATCAAGGTCAGTAACCGAATCCAAGTCAGTAGCAGCAGCAGAAGTGATACCTCTAGAAGCAACAGCATCGAAGTACCCTTCAGTACCAGAGATACCCGCAGGGCCACTTGCATTTACCATCTTCTTTCCCATCAACATAGTGAGTTCTCTAGCGTCTAGGAAACGCTGACGAGCATCCATCTCACCTTTGATGTACCATCGGTAATCTCCTCCACCAGTGTCGATATAACCAATGTTGGTTGCAGAAGAACCACTTACTTGGTAAGTCTCTTTCACGATAGCGAAAGGGTTAGTTCTCTTCACGACGTTAGACTCGATAAAACGTCCCGGCTGGTCCGTTCCCTGAGCATACATGTTACCCACGATAGGTAGCTCATATGCCGCAGCAGTAATTGCAGACAAGTTTGAGTTGGCAAAAGAAGCAATAGTGAAAGCACCATCACCGGGAGTAGTATCTGTAACGATGCATACCGCCTTGTCGATTGGGTGAAGTACGAGGTCTCCAACTCTAACCTTCAGTGCCTCTGCATCACCATAGTCACTAGCCGCGTCAGCGTCACCAGCTACCAAATCCTGAGTTTTTCCAGCATCAGTTGCCGTCGCAGTAATAGCTTGAATTGGGTGAAGACGAGTCTCCTCGAAGAAGGTTACCTCATCGTTAGTTCCTACAGCTTTTGTAGCCCCCATCAACTCCAACAAACCAGAGATACCCTGATTTCCAAAAGTTTTAATAAGGTCTTTTCTCACATCGGGTGCGAGAACGCTTGCCAAGTCGCCCAAAGAAGCATACTTGCTTACTGGTGCGCCTAAGTTAAAAGCGTTGTTTGTTGCTCCTTCTGGAGCATTTGTACGGGTGTTTTGCCCTTGTTGTCCGTAGGCCATTTGTTCTAAGTTTTTTAGATGTTAAAAGTCATTGTTCCCCTACCACCTAAAGCTTTTCTGAGTTGTTCTGCAACACCATCTGATTGACCTTGAGACATGTCCCTTTGAGCTGTATCGTTACTCACATTAGCTGCCGTTTGCACAACCTTTCTTTGACCATCGCTTAGCCCCTGTTGGTACACAGACTTTACAATAGAATCAATGTTGTCTACTACAGCTCTATGGGCATTGAGTTTCTCAAAGTTCCAGTCACCTCCGTCATTCACATAGTCATCGAAGTATTCCTCTAGTCGAGAGTTCTTACTAATGAGTTGTGACCGATAGTCGTCTTTGATTCCATAGGTGAATTTCTCACCCGTTGGAAGCTCAAATACCAAACCATCAAAGTCTTTTACCTCAGCAGTCATTGTTCTCACCCAGTCTTCAGTAATAGGAGATTGCACTTCCGTGTCTCCGTTCTCATCAACAGGAAGCTGATAAGCGTCCCTGAGTTCGGAGATAGACTTCCGTGCGGATTCCGCATCCATCTTGAGTTGAAGTTTCGCTAGGTTGACATCGCCCTCTTCAAAACGGTCGGCATCCAGTTTGTATTTACTGGCCATCAACAAAGACACCTCATCTGTTGTGAGATTGCCGTGTTCAATAACCATCTGGTTTCGTACAGCTGTAAGGTCATCCATTTCGGATGGGTTCAACTGCTGATACTTATACCAGTCTTCTGGACTACGACCCGTCTTGCGGACGAAATCATTGATAGCGGAAACGCGCTCGTCGATTTCAACGGGTTTATTTGAAATCACGTCGGACAAGTAGTCGTAACCAGAGACCTCTGTCCCAAGCTTTTCGCTTAGATACTTGAGGACTTCGGAATCGACATCCAAGCCTTCGAATGATTCAGATTCTTTTACAGCTTCCTGAAGAGACTCTGAAGGTTGAGCTTCAGGCTCTGCAACAGGTTGCGTATTTTCAGTAGCAGCTGGTTCAGCCACGACTTCATTTTGGACAGGCTCCACTGGAGCATCTGCCACGGTTTCTTCCACAGCATTTTGTGTAGGTTCTTGTACTGGCGGTGTGTCGCTAATTGCAAACCCAGCCTCCGCCATTGCGGTTTCTAAATCTTTACTCATATTGAATTATTTGTAAGTTTTCTTTTGGCTTTTTGGTGGTGTCTTACTGTGACCACCCTTGCTCCAAAGGAATCGGTTTGCCCAGTATGCAGCACTACCTTTCCTCTTAATGTTTTTTGCGTGTCTGCTTCTGAATGCAGCTCTAGCTTTTGAGCTGTAGTTATTGCCCATGCTCTGGTCGCCAAACCTAACAAGCACACCGCTCTCTTGACCGGGGCCAAGTGTACTAACCACAGCTGCTTTTTTTGTTGCATGCCCTTTAGTCAACTTTGGTTTGTTGACTCCCTTAAAACCTAGCTTCTTGGCTTTGTCTGCGGCACTGGACATTCAGCAAAGATAATAAAAAGAAGAGGTGGGATTTTTAGGGCATTAAAGACGTTATCATCTCCTTGTCTGACTCTGATAGAACACCCTGTTGGTCGTGACTAATCTGCATAGCTATAGCAACAGCATCACAATACTCTTCACCTGTTACGTGAAGAACAAAGCACATTGCGCTAGTTGCGTCTATAGCAGCATTAATTGATTTCTTAGTGTACATCAGCCAAAGTTTAAATAGGTGTTTTCGGCGGATATTGTAAACACTCCGTAATCCGTCTCCTCTCCTGTAAACGCTCCTGTATCACTTCCCTGAAGTTTAAAATGGCTGGCATCGCATTGGGAGTGAAACTTAATCCTCGCGCTTTTAATTGTCGGAATGGTTGAATATGTTCCTCGCTCCCATTCTATTTGCCACCAATTATTTGCAGCGTTCGTACCCAAAAGCCAAGATAGGGAGCTAGAACTATCTACAGCCTTGAACGCCGCGTAAGTATTACTATACACATGACCTTGAGAGACCGCAATCCCAGTCTCTGAGGTGTTGCTAGTCATATTTGTAGTAGGATATTCCGTTCCGCCTTGACCCTGAGAAGTATAAAAACTTAAGTCAGTCATTGCTAATCTATTGTTGGAGTCTGACCCGTCTGAACTAACACCCCTAATCCGCAGGTATCTACTTTGAATAAACGAAACATCATAGGTCGCTGTCACCGCTGCGCTTTGAACATTATCCCCAAACTCCTGAGCCCTTACGCTCACGGTTCTGGTTCCTGTCGTTGTATTTGTGTCGTTAAAATTCATGGAAGCACCTACAGAGCGTTTACCAGTATCTAACGTGCGGTCTACTACTGAATCAATAACCGTAGTTGTGCCGCCCACCACCGCAGTCACAGAATAGTTTGGGTTTGTGTATGCGGTTGAATGGTTCGTCACCGTCACATTAACTGCCCCGAACGTACCGCCACTAACCGAGATAGTCGGTGTAGCTGTAGCTGTGCCGCCTCCGCTTTGCGTGACAAAAAAACCGCTGATGCTTGAAATGTCGTCTGTTGATACTCCTGAAATTTCCCCCATGATTAGCTGATTTTAATCCACTCTTGTGACGGGCTGAAGTAGATTAGTGCACTACTTGCGTTGATAACGTATCCAACAATTCTTGAGTAGTAGTTCTGAGTGGTAGGAGGTGATGCTTGGACATGGCCACTAGTAGACCCTAAGTAGAGTGGGGTTCCCTGTGCAGCATTATTCCAGCCCTGATTGCTTGACATCTTTATGATACCATTAAGCAATAACTCTTGAGCATCTGCCGCGTCAGTAGTACAAAACAACATTGTCGTTGCGCCAGCCGAGGTTGTGTGGTCAGCTGTAGTGATGGGATTGGTGCCCTGACCCTGAGAGTATCTCATAATTCGTCCAGCAGTCAGAGTCCCTGTAAATGAACCTCCTTTCTTCAATAACCTAGAGCCCGTTCCAAACAAACCAGCTGACGTAGTAGCAGCAAAACCAACATTTATTTCTTGGGCTTGAAGTGCTTTAGTGGTAACTATTCCGCTAAATGCATTACCCGAAATCTCGGAAGCTGTGAATGACCCTGCTTCGATTCTGTGACCGGTGGCGTTGTAGGTTATCTCAGAGTCAGAGGTAAGAGTATCTGAATCGCTCCAGATGGCGATGCGGTTTGAGCCACCGCTACCATCAATCGTTCCTCCTGACACCGTAGAAAATGAGAGTGTGCCAGAACCGTTGGTGGTAAGTGCCTGACCGGTAGTTCCGTCAGAGTCAGGATACACTATGGAGTTAATAGACATACCATTAGCGACGGTCTTTATGTGTACCTGACCCTGACCAACTGCAAATTCAGGTGAAACAGGAGAGCCAGTAGAGTCACTAATTTCAAACTGACCTCCGTTAGGGTCTATGGTTAAGTCGTTTCCATCGCAGTCATAAGTCCTGCTGTCGTCTGCTGTTAAGTTGGTATTGCCGAGATGTGTGTCAGATGAGGACGAAGCAGCAAAGGATAGATTGCCACTGCCGTCTGTCTGAAGTACATCTCCAGAATTACCGAGAGACGTAGGTAGCTTTAACTCATAATCTTGTGTAAGGTTAGGAGCTGAAAGACCAACCTTATAACTGCCATTATCGGTTGCCTCAAATAGTGCAATTCTACCGGGAAGACTACCAGATGAACCTTGGAATCGAGCTTCGTTAGACTTAACAACAAGAAGGTCGCCGCCCGCGTTTGTAATCCCGGTAATTAATTGCAGTACGGTGTTTGAGTTTCCAGAAACAAAATTGAGGTTACTCCCTCCGTTACTAGCTAGAGTGTAGCTTCTACCCGCATCCGACTGAGTTAGGTTTGTGGTGGCTAGATTACCGTCATCCTCAGTAAGTACTTTTTTCCAATTCGCCATGAGGTTGCATTACTTTGCAGCCTCCATAACGCTACCGGAAGGCTGCTTCTTTTGTTCTAGTTTTTGCACCCTCTCAAATTCCTTTCCAATCTTATCCAAAAGAGCACTAACAGTGTGAGAGTCAGACGCTTTGATTGTTTGATTTTCAACGGAGGTCTTCACCAAATAAAGTTCACTTAATTCTAATTTCATTGTAATCGCCTTTAATTTATTGTGACTTCAAAAAACTATGCAGCTTGTTCACTACATCTGCCAGCAAAAGTACATCCTTACCCTCGAACGTGCAAGTGTGCAACGTCTTTAAGATAAAGGTTACCTCCTGCTGAGAGAGAGGTTCATTGGGGTTAAAACCAGTAACCTCTTTCTTCCTTCCTAGTAAACCCATTAATCAAGGTATAGATAAAGTCCTTTAGTTCCTGAGCCGCCGCCAGTATTGTAAAACATAGCACCAGTAGGCATGATGGCCGAGTCAGGCTCTGCGGTTCCTTTAGTCAAAGCAGCAACACCCATTGGAGCACTACCAGCAGAGGCTGCGGCCCCGTGGTCTTTGAACTGCCATCCAGCAACACCAAGGTTGGTGTCTTTCCAAATAAAGTTAGGATGGTTTGCGGGGGTAGCCGTAACCGTGTCTACGGTAAGTCCAGCACCGTCAGCGGCTCCAACGCTGTTTGCTCCATCGGCAACCAAAATCGTCTTGTCTTCAACAGTCAGAGTCTGTACATCAATAGATGATGAGGTACCATTAACAACGAGGTCACCATAGATTGTAACAACTGAGTCACCTCCAGCGGTTGTTGGTGCTGCAATCTTCATGGTTGTCTCAACCGCGTTGGCAACCATGTTGGAGCTTCCATTAACTCCTGATGCCTTGAAGAAGATATCACCACCGATTGCCGTACCAGTACTGATACCACCAGTGAACGTAAGGTCTCCACCCGACAAGTCGGTATCACCACTGGTCGCACCATTGACACCGCTCATGGATACCATAGAGAGCAAGTTCTGGTCGAGGTTTAGAGTGATAGTGCCACTGGTCGTAATTGGACCGCCAGTATCAGTAATGTTGGCACCACCATCAACCGTAACCGAAGTTACAGTACCGTCAGCACCTGAAAGGTTATCGGTGATTCCAGTAACGAAATCGTAAATCTGGTCGCCCGTGGCTAGAGCTGTTTCGCCGTCGGCTACAGCTGCTGTGACAATACTCAGTGTCGGCGTACCCTGCGCTGCACCATCGGCAACAGTGAGCTGGTTGGTCGTTCCTGAATCAACCGCACCCGTGTATCCTTGAGCGATAACGAAATCATAAATCTGGTCACCAGTTGCAAGGGCTGCGCTGCCGTCGGCTACAGTTGCTGTCTTTGCTCGAACTGCACCAGAACCATTGGACGCTGACAGCTCGATAGTAGTACCATCAACGGTTACTTCAATCTCGTCAGCATTGGCAGTAATACCATCACCGCCAACTACGTTGAGGGTTGGGTCAACAGTGCTAGTACCACTCTGAGTCATACCATCACCTGCGGTGACCGATGTTACAGTACCAACATTCGATGTCAGTCCGTTGACAGCAGTGGCAATCGCCGCTTCAACTGCATCTTCTGACGGAACAGTGGTTGTGTTTCCATCCGTTACTGTTTGCGTGATGTCTGTTTCTAACAGAACTCTTTTCCAATCTGCCATGAGAATATGGGGTTGTAATTTTTTGCTAAGATAAGATGTTTTACGTTACTCCGAAGTAACTCCGAAGTAAAGGTTGTCGTTCTCATCAGCGTACATGCCTCCAAGAAAAGCTTCTGGCTCTGAGCCGCTTGAGAACCTCTTGAACTCTACAACGCCATCTAAGTTAACATGACCAGTCCCGTTAGGAGTAAAGGTTATGTCTCTGTTACTGCTAGATACTATAGAGTGAGCAAGAACATCTAGGTTTCCACCAAGCTCAGGCGAAGTGTCCTCAACAACATTGTCAATCCCACTACCCGAACCCACCTCTTTCCAGTTGGAGGTGTTTGTCCAATCCGAATCACCTACCGACTGGAACTTATCGTCGAGACCCGCTGTGGATTCCCTAGGTCCATCATACACATATAGCTTGTCGTCATTGCACATGTAGGCCAAATAGGGTGATGACCTATTGGCGGAAGACAACGAGTTTCTTTCAGCTACAGTATCGAATAAACCAATACCCCTAGTTTGATGAAGGGCAAGTTCAAGGAGCTTCGCAGAGTCAGATGAATGTGATAATGGTCCGTTAAACTCTGGCATCTCAAGATTCCGTATTTCTTATTAGGTAATAGCTCCCTCTCAAACCAACGTTAGCCAATGGTTCATAGAGCCTCAAGACATGAAATGGAATTTTATTGCTGGCTGTGCCAAATTGAATTTGCAAATTTAACGCTTCTTTCAGGAGCCAGAAGTCACCCGTTGTTTGTGGGGGGTTCTCTATTCTTTGCGTGTAGTTGTTACCTCCAAAGTCCTCAAAGAAATCTTGATTGACATTACCCCCTCCTGTTAAATCCTGATAACCCCCACTACCATTTGAAAAATAGTATGAAGGAACAAAGACGTAAACGTAATCTCCTGTCTGCTGAGAAGTATTTACAAGCATACTGACACTCAACTGAGACGTATTAGCGTCAAGTAAGTCACCAGTAGAAGTTATGTTTTCAGGGTAGCACGAAACACCGTTGTTGGAAGTGTCTCCATCGTACATATCCTGAAAATTTGAGTCAGTACTTGAGGTGGTTAGAGCAGTAGAGCTTAGAACCAGTTTAACAGGAACCCTATTTACTGAGTAGGAGGCAGATTCAAAGTCACACTCAGTAGAACTCAAGCTAGAGTAAGGTCTTACACTATCCCAAATCTTTACCTTGTATGTATTAGAATCGCCAATAGCGACATCGCCATCATCTATAGCAATACTAAACGTGCTGGTTCTTCCGTTAGAGTCAAGACTTTCACCAGATATGTCTACTATACTTCCAACGAGAGCATTGTTAGAATCTAAAACCGCGTAGCTATCCAGAGCTACGCCGCTCGTTTCAACCTCAACCTTAAACTTGAGATTACTTTCACCGTTGTATAGCTGACGATTGGAGTCGGTCTCGTCTGATGAAACCGTAGCTAATGCATTGGACTTTCTCTGAAGCTCAATACCGTTTGTGTTGTTGGTCTTTATTAATCTTGGTGAGATATACACGGGGTCGTAGTCTACCTCCGAGCTAAACACCTCACCCTGACCGTTATCAGGTTCCTCTGCACTTACTTTCCAAGTGATGTGCTCATTAGTTGGGTTCTCTGTAGCGAAGGCAAAGCTGTAGGTCTCACTGTGGGTGTAACTCGCTGATGCTCCAGTAACACCAGTTTGAGTGTGAATCAAACTAAACGCACCACTACCAATCTTTTTGTAAAACTTGAAAGTAATCGTAGAGCCCTGAGAGCTATTGGGGTTTGTTACAGAAGCTTGTATCTGCGCTGTAGCATTACTAATAGGCGTGTCGTTAAAGCCCACACTATTAGGTGTGACATTTATCGTAGGAGCTTGGATTTGCCCTAACTGAACAAGAGCCTCTCTAATTATGTCGATGGCAGTCTTATTACCATCACCTACTACTATCTGGTCAGTGTGAGAAAACTTTCCGAAGTTACCGCCGTCTGGTAAGAATACAGTAATTGCAGAGTCTAGGGTTTCAGTTGTTGCATCACTACCGTCGGCACCGTCGGCACCATCCGCGCCATCCGCGCCATCCGCGCCATCGGCACCGTCAGCTCCGTCCGCTCCGGGAGCACCATCGGCACCATCGGCACCCGCTGGTCCTTGTGGACCTTGCGGTCCTTGTGGACCTGTAGCACCAGCTGGACCAGCACCAATGGCACCAGCAATAGAGATGGAGTTGTCCGCTACCTGATTTAAAGTAACGACTTTAATGTCCGGGCCATCTTTAACAATAGACACCTTAATGATGTCACCGTGCTGGCTGGATACTTTTACATTTTTAGGCTGGTTTACACTTACAGGCATGGTGCTTCATTACGCGGTTATTGAAACATCTTCATTGACTTTCAGTGTGCCAAAAATTAAAGTAGTAACTGCATTGTCGATGCCCGCCTTTTGCTCCACATCATAAACGTAAAGTCCTGAAGGCATGGTCTTCATTACAGTAGCTGCCAAAGTAACATCAATGTACTTATTTGCGAAGTCATCTGAATCAGCTGTAACGGTGGCCGCAAAGTTTACGTCGGCTGCATTTTTCACATAGTCACCCGTGTCAGAATGCCTAACCTCAAAGAGGAATATGTCTCCAACTTTAAAACCAGCAGTACCGTCAGGCTTAGTCACGGTCAGCCGAAGAGAGAAAGTATCTCCCTTTCTGCAAGTCACATCGACTCTCGATGAGGTATCTAGATTAATCTTTGTTGCGTTACTCATCTCCAAAAATCTCGTTGATTACTTCTTGATTAACTCCAGCCTGCTGACCTTCAAGTTCACCCCGATTGCCTTGTCGTTGAGAGATAAGCTTTGATTGCTCAACAGCCTGTTTCTCTACTCTAGCATCCTTGCGGTCTTCTTTCAAGGTTTCAATCTTTTGTCTAAACTCTTTGTCATCAGCCTTAAACCCAAGGCTTGCCTGAGCTCTAATCATCTCAAGCTCCTTTCTCATTTGATGCAGAGCAGCAGCAACCTGAACCTCGACCTGACCTTTGAGCTGAATTTTCTGAACCTCCACCTGAGCCTCCACCTGCATTTTTTGCATCTCAGTCTGCGCGGCTACTTGGGAAGCTTGTGCATTTGCCTGAGCTTGAGCCTGCATGTTCTGTTGCTGTTGACGCTGAAGCATCTGCATGCGCTTCTTTCTCTTTACGGCAAGTAGTCTTTGAGCTTGGTCAATATCCTTAACCTGTCTGATTGCCATAGCATCTTCAAGGTCAATCTCTTTTTGCGCTAAGGTGGCTTGAACATTTTGCTCAAGGAAGATGCGGTCGTCATCAGACATTTCTTGAACGACCATAACACCAAAGTTGTACATGGGTAGATTCTCAAAACTTTGGAGTACGCCCATGCTCTTCTCACCCACGGCCTTCTCATAAACCCTATACAGAACTGAGTCCGGCGGGATAACCTGCAAGCACTTAACAATATCCTCACATACTCTACGATACAAAAACATACCCGCGTTTGTGATGTCATACAAAGCGTTGTTGCCTGCGGCAAGAGCCTGCTGTCTCACTCCAACCAAAGCATCGCCCTTCGGTGTACTCGCATCCATAACCTCGTTGATTCCTGTCGCATCACGAATCATACGCAAGTAGTGGTTGTATAGATTGATGTACTCGTTGATGTTTCGAATGTTGTTCTCTATTGAACGGATAGGAGGATTTTGAAATCCACCCTCTGGGTTCTTACTCCTGTAATAAAACACACCAGTCTGCTCGTAGATGTCTTGAATCTCCAATGGCTGCAAATCACCTCCTCTTCCAAGCTGAACATTCTCAAGTCCTTCAACGTCAACCAAGATTCCGTCCGGCTTAGCCTTAGCTACAGCTTGTTGAATCTTCAGGTGTGTGAGCTGTAATTGGTCAGCGAATCCGATAACGCTACCGACAATAGACTTGGGTCGCATGCGCCGTATGTTTGTACAAGCAACGCTGTAAGAAAGCCTAGCCTTCGTAAGGTCGTGTACATTCTTAGGCACATTCTTCTTCATGCCGTATCCGAAAATCATACTGGTCCCGACGACGTAGCATCCGCCATAGATGGTTTGGTTCTCCATCTTGTATGGCTTCCTGTCATACACAGAGCCAGCTGCCTCCTTGTACTCGCCCCCTTTAAAGTAGAAGCCAGTGTTTCCAAACTGAGACTCTTTACTCTCGTAATACACGCAATCAACAGACAAGAACTCAAAGTCCATAATGTCTATTAGGTAGTCATCGTACCCATGGGTGTAGCCCCCAGCCCCTCTGTCGTAGCTCTTTACACCGAACAAACTTTTGTCGTTGTAATTCTTCCCCATCACTCCTCTAGCAATCTCCTCATACTGACCTTCAGTAAGTTCATCGCCAGCCATTCGCTTCAACTCCTGAATGCTGATTCTTTTAATGTGACCACCGTACACAATATCAGACATGGTGGGGTCTTCTGTGTAGCTATGTAGGAATGTAGATGGGTCTACATACTTCGTGGTTATACCGTAGTTCGGGTCATTCTCTCTTTTGATGACACCCATTCCACACACCACCAAATCCTCCACAGCTCTGCGATAAACAGTTTGGTCAAAGTCATTCCAATCCAACGTGAGTGAAGTAGCTAACTGAGCAGCAATCTCCGCATTCGTTTTCATGTTTTGCTCCATGAATATCTCAGCCTCCTCCGTTGTATCCGGAAGGATGTCTGGGTCAATATTAGGTTGAAGACCCATAGCCTTTGCTTCCTTGAGAAGCTCTTTGTCCTCGATTGATGATTCGATAGCAGCGCGTGCCTCGTCCTTTTCGCCCTTACTTACGGGGTCGATAGCATCAATAGATGGGTACGGTTTTCTAGATAGAATCCTATTGACAACCACCTTAACAAACTTAGGCACGATAGGAACCGGACTCCAGTCAAGATTAAGTAGTGTCCCGTCCCCGTTATTAGGGTCGAGTGAATTTAGAATCTGCTTATAAACAGAGGTGTCTTGCGTGCCGTTTGCGTAGTCCCGATTCTTTTCAAAATCATGCAGGCGTTGCCTTAGTAAGGAACCTGAGTTGTCGCTTTTACCCCATTGGCTTTCAATAGCTTTCGCATACCTTAATCCGTAAGAACGGTCTGATTTCTCTAGCGGTGACGCAAAGGGGTCAGGGAAATTACCGTATTTGTTATTTTTGCTCCCTTGGGTCATGAAATAGTTTGTTGGACTCAAGTGCAAATATAGTGATATGCGGCAAGCCTTAGGTCAGCTTGTATCTTCTAAAGAAAACCTTATCCTCAAACTTAGGTACTGCTTTCTTTTGCTTGACTTTTTGAGCCGCTAATAGCGCAAGACCAGAGCTAATTGATAGGTCGTACTTTGTTCTCTTGTCAATCTTAAATCCAATCCAGTCTTCCAGAGTCCTATTGAAGTACATGCGACCGGGCTCACCCATCTCATTCAAACCAACATGTTTATGTATGTAGTCTTCTATCGCTGATGCGTGTGCTTGAATTACATCCTGTGAATTAGAGGGGATGCCCTTAGTCTTTACGTTAGTAGATGATGACGTTGACCTTAGGTGTTCTGGCCTGTCCATCACATATCCATCGTAGCCCCTTGCTTCAAAGTGTCTTACGATACCATACTTGTTATTCTCTATCAGTAATGGGTAACCGTAAAACACAGCAGCCATAAGTACATCCTCGTAGAAGATTTTTGCCATTGGCGGGCGGCTTGCGTACTCAGCGACAAACATGTTACTGGCGGCATCCATGTTGAACTTGTTGTAGATGTGACATGCACCTTTCGACGACCTGCTATCTACTGTAGCATCTAGGTCGTAAGAGTCAACACCACCACAACCCATATCGCTATTTGGTGGAACCCTCTTATTCCTATCCATTGACATGACACTTCTTTTGCCTTGTTCTGGCATCCATGACACATACCACCTTCCTTGGTGGTTTGGTAGGAAAACAACCTCAGTATCAGGCACCCCGCCTTTCCATTGAAAGTTTCCCCTTACTACCGGGTTTGGATATAGCGATTCGTTATGTTCTACCTGCTCGTAAATCTTTCCAATGTTAAACAAGCTACCCTCCACGCTATCCCTGAAGGCTTCATCTGGAGTAAATGGAAACTGCCTAATGGTTTCGTTCAGCTCCTTAGCGTCGTTCTTCAGAGCATCTCTTTCGTTCTTGAGGAATGTCTTAGAACCAAAGGTCATAAAGTCTCCATCGAGTGTTTTAATCTCGGAGCTTGGGTCTTCGACAATGGGATTACCATGCATATCAAAAAACCCCTCTAACGATTCGTATGCCGGAATAAAGAGCCTGTAAAGTCCAGAGGCAGTTCTGCCATTGGCATTCCTCTTCGCGGGGTCTGAGTCTTTCCAAATCTGCTTGTACTGGGAACCGCCTTTATCCATAGGGTTTACGGTGCTACCAACAAGTGCCTTGCCTACAATACGACGACCAACAATAAGACAAGTCCTTTCAATGCGCCAAGCTTCGCGGATGTCAGAAGGTTTTTCCCATTTGCCCGCCTCATCCATATACAGCATGTGAAGCTTCTCACCATCGTAAGCATTGTTGGTAGTGTTCTTCCAGTTAAGCACTGTATTGAGCGCGTCACCAACATACGATGTTTTATTGTTCTTGGTTATCCTTTTAGATGGCTCGCGGAACGCAAGCTCCATGCGCGGGTTTGTGGTGCCGTCTTGAATGGGCTTGAAGAAAAATGGGTAGTGCCGAAACATCGACACCACTTTTTTCATGAAGATGTTTTCCTGAGCGTCCTTACCAGTCTTCGACTGTATGCCAAGAAGCTTGTCTTTAACTTGAGTAGCCTCGTCAAGAAGAACAGAAGAGCAGATATTAGTGTAACCAGAGCGGCGACACTTAGTGTAAAGCTGGCCAATACAGCGCGGGTCAGCTTCGCACGCAGCCATGTGAAGGAAGATATCTCTTTGGAATCCCAGATATGAGGGGTAGCCAATGTCAATCTTCGTCCACTGGAGGAGCATGTAGTGCCGCCCCGTGATAAACGTAGGCTCACCCTTATTGTAAAACCAAAAACCTTCCCTACGCCTTCTAAACTCTTCCTCGATAAATGGACGAAACTTTTCTCGAAACTCTTTGGGCGTTTCGGCCCACTCATCCATGCTTCGAATACGGGACAGTTCTGCTGGCATAGGTAGCCTTTCCCACATCTGCATACTTGCCTCCAGACCTTCTCCTTTGATTCCTTTTGATGGGGCTTCAGGAAGACCAATGAGAATCCCACCAAGCTCCACGATATCTCCGAGCGTACCGTTGGGACAAATCTTAACAATCGGTTCTTCATAATCATCTATTTTAAATAGGACGTCCATTACATCACCTGACCCCAGTGGTTAGACTTAAAGCTAGGCATGCCTGACTTAGGCTCCTTTAATTCCATGTAACTCCCACACTTATCGCACATGACATCATGACGAGCCTTCCCCTCTATAATCCTAATCGAGGTATTGGTTGCTTCTTGTTCGTGGCTACAATCGCTACAGATAAACTTTGCCATATCTATTTACTAAATTTTTCAGCAAATCCGCCAGAGTAATCCTTTTCTTGCTCAATGCTTCCGTTTGACTTCAGGTCTTTTACCATTTGCTCAAGCCGCTGTCTTTCAACCAGCAACTCCTTGCAATCAATAGCTGTTTGTTTGATAGACTGTAGTTCGGCTTTACGCGCAGAGCCACCAGCCTCGGGGTCAACAGGACGCTTTACCTCATCAATCATATTGTCTATAGCCATCTCCATAGACTTCATTAGCCTTTGAGCGGCACCAATGGTTGTGAATTTACTTGACGACATAGAGGATATCATCATCTGTCATACGATACACAATACTATCGTCATCCAGTGTCATTTTGTAATCACGGTCTGGCAAGAAGCCAACTACGTCTCCTTTCTTTACACCTTGTTCGAGCATCCGTTTCGATGGGGTAACGACCCTAGCCTCTGCCTCTTTTTTCTCTTCATGAGAAACTATGATTACACCACCCTCGGTAACCTCCTCTTCGTTAGAGGATTCTACAGGCTCAAGAAAAACCCAGTCGGCGAGCATGCGCAACTCACCATCTGAATTTCTATACGCAATAGCATGACTACCTCTAGGGTTTGAGTAATTCAACACAGCCATGTACACACCATCATCTATCCGTAGATTGTCACTGATAGTTACATGATGGTGAAAGAACAGGGTGTCTCCTTTCTTTACTCCGGTCTCAAAAGAATTAGGGGCGGATAGGACTTTCCCATGACAAACACGATGCTCAAATTCATTGAACCTTGTGTCGATGTAAAGCTCTTTGCCTCCTACCGTTATAGTGCCTGTAGTTTTTTCGGGCACCTCAACGAAGAAGTGTCTTAATGATTTCATTCAAAATTACAATCGTACTCAATTAAAATAGGTTGGTTCTCAACCGTCTTCCAAATATACGTTGAATCTTTGTCCTCTAGATAAACATGGTACCTTCTTACGTTGTACCTGTATAGTGCTGCATCGTCTTCCTTGATTGCGCAAACCTTAGCTTGCCCCGCTTTCATCCCGACATAATACGCCATTGCGTCCTTGGGGTTTGGCCCAACGACAATCTTTCTAATAAGTTGCATGATTTTAGTTTAGGTAGAAACCCATAAAGCCGTCGTCGTCTTCATCCTCTTCAGCACCTTGAAACGCTTGAAACTGAAGTGTCATGAACTCCTCGAACTCTCCTGAATCTCTACAGTTGTTTCCGTAAGTTAAGCTCCAACGGTTTTCCTCCTCGCCTTCTTCTTCAAGAAACCCAAAGGCAGCCGTGTAAACTAAATCCCCGGAGTGATTGTACTTCTTGGTAATCTCCTCTATTGTCTCCATCACACCTGCGATTTCAGAGAACATTGCTTTCTTTAGAATATCGTCCATAGTATTAAGTGGTTGAGAAGACATCACAGCTAGTCGCGGCACCAGTTGTTGTGAGGTTAGCATTTACAAGCCAGAACTCTGTATCAACAGCGATACACTCAATAACATCCCCAGCTTTTCCTCCACTGCTTGCGCTGGTTGCCGCAAGAGTAATTGTGTTGTTTGAGCCAGACTTGACATTATTTTGAATCGCCCTAGAGCTACCATCGCTTTTGTCAAGAGTGACCTTCCCGAAGAACTTGTCACCACTAGCGGACTTGATTGTCATGGCGGTAGACTTCTCTGTTGAGACAACGAACTTTAAATTATCACCAGCAGCACTGATTGAAGGCAGGCTAATAGTACCACCGTTAATTGAGTTAACATCCAAGAGGTAAACCACACTGCCGTCACTGGCCTGAACGCCTGCGGTGGTCGTAAGGGTAGACATGGTGGGAACGGCGGAATCCGCAGCAATGGTAATCGTGTCTGTTGCTGAATTTCTAGAAAGAGTAATTCCACCTCCTGAATTGAACGTCACAGTCTTGCTTGACCCAGTGGACTGGGCTACAGTAATCTGTGGACTGGCAGTTCCTGATGTACTAGTCGTTACGGTTGAAGCTGAAGGGAATGCCCTCTTCTTGATAGTACCATCACTAGCAATAATCAAGACATCTGTTTCGGTTCCGGTAGCTAAGCTAGTTGGCCCACTGCCAATCTTCAGTCCAGCAACTTTTACTTCCGTAGTAGAAAGTGAGAGTGCGGAAGAGTTTCCGCTCCCGTCTTCAATTACCTTTAGACTGGATGTAAGGTTCGCGGCATCTGTTGTTTTCAGAAGGCCTTGATACGTTGACTTAATCCTATTTCCACTAAGTGTTCCCATGCTATTAACTTTACAGCAAATATACTACTAATGAGTAGACACCATCCGTCACGCAGAAGGCGTGAATTTAGCAAATTGAATAAACGATATGTAAAGCGTAACGACCTCAAGAAACTATCGTTAGTACTAAGAGATGTAAAGCTTAACTTCGATATAGGGCTGGCCGAAGTCGAGGCACTTTTGTTCTGTTACGACTACGAGTTTTTCACCATCAACCATCTCTCGAAGGCCATGGGCAAAAGCAGGAAGAAGCTGTATGAAAGGACCGTGTTGCCCTTGAAGCAAAAAGGGTACATAGAAGTAATACATCATGGCAAGGAGATTGATTCTTACATCAATGCCTTATTCCATGAGAAATCAGGTAACGAGCACAGACTCGGTTTGTCTCAATCGGGGCGGATGCTTGTGCAACGAATATACAGGAAGCTGGAGGGCGGAGAGCCTATTAATCTTCAGACCTCTTGAGGGATGAATCTGAATACTCTGACTCGAACCTTTCGTTGTAACCTAGAATCTTAGAGACGTAATCTCTAGTCTCAAGAGGAAGTCTTTCCAACCAGTCTAATGAGTCGTAGATGTCTACCCCATCTTCTCTCGCTTTGTTCAAAGTACGGACCACAGCCGTAGGTCCAAAGTTGTATGCAGCGAGAGCCTTTGCAATCTTGACTTCCTCGCTACCCTTATTCCAGCTCCTGTCCAAAAGGGATTCCATGTATGCACGTTGAGCCAACCTCGAATCATCCGGGTTGAACGCATCGAAACCTTCGGGAATCATTCCCTTCTCCTTCATGTAGCTTTCGGTGCCCGGCATAATCTGAGCTAGTCCACGAGCTCCCGCAGGTGACTCAGCTAAAGGGTTAAACCTAGACTCCTTAAAGATTTGTCTTTCAAGAATGTCATTAAAACTCTTAGCACCAGACGGTGGCCAATCAACTGAACCGCCCTCTCTCATGCTTACTCTGGCTACCCTTTGAAATTTTTTTTCTCGTTTTACAAGCATGGGCACAATATACGGAATCTAATAGCGTTAAGGATGTAGACAAACCCCCAAACACAATGTCATGAAGAACATCATTTTCATCCTAGCCATCGCATTGGCAACCGTGAGCAACGCTCAATCCCTTAATAGTATCCTCGACGGTGTGTACGCACCAACAGAGAAGAACGCACTTAGCACACCCCTACTACTAAGTATGAAACCACAGAACGGAATACCGCACGAGGTTCTCGTAATCCGGGTCGTGGGCATGAATCCAGACTCAATCTTTGGAGACGTACTAGACCCGAACTTGGGTACCTCGCTGGAAACGTACACCGTATTCCACGGAGCAGACGTATTAGCCTTACCTCTTTTTGAGAAAGGTATCTACACCATCCTTTGCTTAGACGAGGATGGAAACAACGTAGGAGAGGGAGTACATATCGTCGTGAACGAAAACTTCATTCAGGGAGTCATAGATACAGGATACGCAGAAAAAAGAAGCAGCCTAATCGTATCGACTAGACCGCTTCGTATTGGTCGGGATAGAACCGAGTTCGTTTCCTTCAACTGATTACATTCCACCTCGAAGACCGGGAACGAGCTTAGGGAGGTCTCTTTCCCTATCGTACTTAACGGGGGCGATGTTGAGTTTAGCTCTGAGGCCGTCCATGTCTTCGGCACCAAACTCTTCGAACAACGATTTGGTGTAAGAGCCTTGTTTCATCTCAGGGAAAGTGACACCTTTGTCACCGGCCTCCACAGCGATACCAGCCATACGATATGCCTGCATCATGTTCTCCGCGTCAGGGAAGATTTCCATGAGGTCTCCCGGATTGATTTGCTTTACTCCATCTTCTGTTCTCATGAAGACTGCTGCAATCTGTTTACCCGATGGGTCGTCACCGCGATTGTCAAACCCAGAAGCTACGAAAAACTTTCTAGGTGGGTCTCCCACTTCTCCGCCTTCGTCGTACTGCTTGACGAGACCACCGCTCATCATCTCGTACATCTTACCGCCACCACCCATCTCGACCTTGGTGCCGTGAGCAGCCCTATTCATCTTCATGCCGTACATGGCTTTCTTGAGGTCATTACCTCCCTTGCCGTCGGCTGCAAAAAACGGGACGCTCTTGCCCCCAACTTTAACCATTTTCATATCGCAAATATAACTGTTGTTTATCTTCTCAAATCTGTATCGTGCTTCTTAGAGCCACGGATGTAACTGTTGACTCTACCCATAGCCCATGCAGCCATGGATGCTCCTCGACGAGAGCCAGACGAAAGCCAAGCACCTTGACCCCTTCTGTAAACTTTCTTTAAGGTTCCGAAAGAAATTCCGGAACTCTTGGCTTTCTTTTGTAGTGTTGTTATTGTAGAGCTACTCAAGGGTTTGGCTTTTACTTTAGCCCCCTTCTTAGCCTCTACCCTCTTCTTGAATAGGGATAGCTTAATGCGCTTGCCAGACTTGTAGTCCTCCGACATCTTCTTCTTGTTGTCGGCATCCTCCTCTACAGTGGCCTTGATTTCTTTACCCTGTCCGGGGTCGGTGTATCTAGTCGGGAGTCCGAGTCTATACGGTTGTTTCCTCTTACTTGCCATGGTCAGCCACTTTAAACGATGCCTTCTCTACAGCTCCGGGATGCGGTTTGTACTCACCTTTCATAAGGTAGTATCTACCCTGCTCCTCCATCCAGTGATATCCAGAAGGGGGAGAGACTGAAACCTTCTTAGAAGAAACCTTCAGCTTTGCGCGTTCTGATTTCTTAGCCGTCTTCATGATTTCATCTTAGGTTTTGGCAAACCCTTAGACTGTCGCTCCTTCTCTTTGGAGATGATGTCCTTCAATGCCTCGTCTCTTCTTCCGGTAAGGAGCCAAGTCATGGCGTATCCTTTCATTACCTTATCAGGGATTGACACATCGGGAAAAGCATCACCCATGTGTTTAGCCATGTCCTTTAGATTAGACTCTTTTGTTATCGGCTTTTTAGTTGGGTCACCATTTATCTTGGCACCCTTTGCGGCTTTCTTTTTGCGCTTGTATAGCATAACGCAAATATAGTCATTTGGTGAGACCCCATTTGTGATTGCTGTATCCAACATGAACCTTGAAGTCAATGGACTTTACGCTCAGTCTTAAGTTATCTTTCTGCTTCTTAATTCTAGCAGGACTCTTGAACGCGAGCTGTATTAGTCTATCTCGGTGTACGTCACTTCCCCAGATGAGACTTTTATCGTTGCCAGAAAGAACCACATCATTTATGCGGTAATCTTTTTTGGTTTTGCCGTCGTGAAGAACAACGTCGCAGAGGTGTATAGGGTCTTTCATAGACCTATAACGCTATTAGCTGTAGGTTATTGTAGTTGGTTTTTGGCCAACAAAACCTTTAGTTCTTGGACTTCTTTGAGCAGTTGCTTCACGTCATCCTTCATTTCCCCGTTATCATTCTCAAGTGCAATCACTCTCCCCTTCAGGTGCGCGTAATCTGAATTGTGTTTAATCCACGTTCCAATTATCGAACCCGCAATGATAATCATCTCAAATTGCGTCAATGTGTCCATGCTACAAAAGTAGTAAAATGAATACTACATTAACTCAAAACCTTCTTTCTGACTTCCTCCTTACTTGCTCTTCTCTATAGAAGGGGTCGAGCTCCGAACCGAAACAAATCTGCCCCCAGTTAGCTAGTACAATTTGAAGGTCGCTAACTGTAAAGAAGCCATCTCCGTTTAGGTCTCCCTCAATCCAATTAAAGTCACCCCAATGGCTGAGCATAAGCATTAAGTCGTTAGTACCTACAACTAAATCGCCGCTGATGTCACCTGCGCAATACGGGTCTCCCGTCGTCATGCCCGGCCTAGTAATCTCAATCATGCTATGCATCCGCTCAATCTGACCTTCAGTAAAGTGTTGCCGGCATGAATCTACATAGTAGTCCATGTGATTGTCCGGTGTGTAGCTGTACAGGGCAGGGGGGCATATTGGGTTCTCGCAACTCCAGTTCAGTTTAGTTGGCGGGGTATCGCAAACAAAGTCTCCTGTCTCCTCGCAATCACCGAGGTTTTGTCCGCAGTTGTCTACGTTCCGAAAGACGTGATGCAAACTTAGGAAGTGACCGACCTCATGGATAAGTGTTTTGTTCTCATCTCTATTATCCAATAGGTGGTCTCCTAGCCTTCCGAATACACTTGTCTTGACCCACACTCCGTCTAGTGTTGTTTGAGGTGTGTACGCTGTCCATGCAAAACCTAGTATGCCTTGACAAAGAGCTGGGAATACATGTACGTTCATTACCGTTTCTCTGTCCCATACGATATCCTCTAAGTAGTCATTCATAGAGTTAAAAGCAAACCCATTGTAAGGAATGCAATTAGTGTTGAGCAACGCATAGGAATCTTCGTACTCATCAAAGTCATGATACTCTATGGCCAATAAATCAAACTCATACATCGCCTCCTCGAACTCCTCATTCAGATGAGCAGCTGCATCGTTAACGATATAGAGCGGTAGATTGCTGTGAGAGATGCTGTCAGTGTAGTAAATGTGAACGACGTAGTTGACCGTCTTCCATTCTGGTTCATCTGGGAAGAACCCCATTGTTCTTACAGCTAAATCCTCTGGCTCACCGAATGTGACACACTGAGAGTTGGCCTTGCTTACAAGCAGGAGGGTTAGCATCCATAGGACAAAGATTGCATGGAACTTATAGCGTGACATGTGGTTGGATTTAGGGTAAAGCATTCCCCCGCACACTATTAGTATTCAACAAGAACGATAGCCATGTTTCCAGAAATGCTGGATGCTGTCGTAGCTATACGTGAGTGCTCTACTAGCACTCTACGTGAAGCGTCCGTTGCTAAGCTTATGCGAAGGTACACGAAAAAATTTAGAAAGTCAAGTGCCTTTATGAGATTGAAAACGATTGCCCGACAAAAGTAGTATTTAAAACCCTCATGCTGATACGCTTTTCAGGTGAAAAAAGCGATGAGTAATGTATGCCCGGGGGATTATACATACACACAGACGCTACGCTGCGCAAACCGAAACGCAATCGCTGACCCCACCCCCTGCAAACGTGTCGGGTTGCCGCCAAACATTCTAGCTTTTTGCTTGCGTGCTCTGCTGGTCTGGTCGATGGCCTGCTCCATCCATGGTCTGAGACGTGAGCTACAGACAACCGATTGGTGGACGAGAACCAAAGACCCAAGGCACAATCACCACCCCTGCATTCGGTTGCTCCTATACGCTACCCACAAATGGGGCATTAACATCTGTTGGCAATTAGCTCATACTAGAACAAGATTGATATCCGTTATACACTCAACAACGCGATAGCTAAATAGATAACATAAACCACATAACACACTGATTATGAACGAGATAACCAACAAAAACAACGGATTGCAAGCGACTATCGAAATGGTTGAGATGCACTTGAAGAGTGCCAGAGTCCTTGCTGAGACTGCATTCGGGATGGCTAAGTTCAGCCTTGAATCCATCGAAAGTGAGTTGCGAACCGCTGAAGCCTTGTGCTTGTGCGACCAGACTAAGCGCAATATCCAAGAGCGTGAGGCAGTAGCCCTAGACGAGCTAGTAGCCGCAAGGAGCACGATGAACGATATCAGGAGAACGCACATCAATCTCAAGTCCAGTATCGGCATGGGAGATTTCTCAGCACTTGCACAATAAGCAGAAACCGAGATACGTTAACACTATAGAAACAGGGGAGGCAATCCAGTCTCCCCACAAATTGAAAGCCATGAGCAAAGCGAAGAAAGACGTCTACCAGCAGGTCACCGACCGCATCATCGAAGGTCTCCAGACCAAGGGTCTCCAGTGGTTCAAGCCTTGGAACGCAGGTGACGGCATGGGTGCTTTGATGCCCATCAATAACACCACGGGGAAAGCCTATCGTGGTCTCAACCAGCTGTTCCTCTGCATCGAGCAGACGGCCAATGGCTACGAGCACAACGAATGGTTGACCTACAAGCAGGCGGCTAAGGCTGGCGGCAATGTGGTTAAGGGTTCTACAGGAACTGAGATTGTGTTCTGGAACATCAGCTACAAGGGTGAGGACGGCAAGTTCTACCGCAAGATTCAGGACATCCCTGTAGGCATGGCGTTCGACAAGCTTTTCAGCCCACGCCTCTGGAACGTGTTCAACATCGCCCAGTGCGAAGGCATCGAGCCACGCCGCAAGCCCATGACTCCGGTCGAGCCAGCGGAGCAGTTCAATCCAATCGGTGAGGCTGAGAAGGTGTACGCAGAGCTGTACCCCACCAAGCACAAGCCCACGTTGGGTCACGGCGGAGCCAGCGCGTTCTACGCTCCAATGCGCCACCACGTCCAGATGCCCAAGCCTGAGACCTTCGTCACCAACGATGACTACTACAAGACTCTGTTTCATGAGTTGGTGCACAGCACTGGTCACGAGGATATCTTGAATCGCCTGAACAAGGTGGCTGCCTTCGGGTCTGAGGACTACAGCAAAGAGGAGCTGGTGGCTGAGATTGGTGCGCAGTTCCTCGTGGGTCTCACAGGCATCAAGCCAAAGGATGACCACGTGAACAGCCAAGCCTACGTCAACAACTGGGTCAAGCAGTTGAAGGACAAGCCGAAGATGGCTCTGTCTGCCGCGAACAAGGCAATGAAGGCTGTGGACTTCATCATGGGGGGAGAGGCGTGAGCCTCCCCTCCGCCCTTCGGGGCGTTAACATTAATTCACAAGTAGCGCACAATAAAACGAATACATCCAGCGTTACTACTATAGAAACGAGAGAAACATGAAAAAATACGACTCAACACCGATTGCCTACGCAAGCTACCCAGAGACTGGAGTAGTCCGAACCGACCGCAAGTTCCGCGCCACCATCCAGTTCTACACTGGTAGTGCATGGGGGAAGGGCACATGGGCATGCTCCAAGACGTTCAACAACGAGAGCCACGTGGACAACTTCATTGCATACATGGAGAGGACTAAGGGCTGGAACGTCGATGAGGTTTGGTATGGAAAGAACCTGACTCCGCTTGAGGACTCTTGGGCGTATCAAGGTGAGGCTGTAAAGACCAAGTTTCACAAGCCTAATGGATGGAAGGCTAGACGCGCCGCCGGACACTAAACAGAAAATAGTATGGGACAGAAAATGATTAAGATAGACACCATGACTTGCGGCAAGCACTTCCTTCCTGCAATCTTCAACGGAGACTTCGAGGGTCTCAACGCAAACGAGGAGTTCCTCCTTGAGCGTGAGGTGGGTTGGTATAACGCGACGGCTGAGGAGGACTACCCAGACTTTGTTAGCATCGAGTTCGAGTGCACGTCAAGTGAGCGATACATCTGTGGATGTGACCTGACAGGACTATTCGGCGAATGCGTGGAGGTAAAGGTCTTCGTGACCTTAGACGAGAACTACGTGAAGGATTAACATCCGTTAACATACTGCGCACAATAACAGCAAACTTGCCGCGTTATTACTACAGAAGACATCATTAAAAACAATTCAATATGAGAGTTACCAAGAAAAACGACATTGCCTTCACGCCTGATTCCAAGTCAGCCATCATCGCACTTGTAAGACTACGCAAAGATTCGTTTGCAAACATCTACAAGATTGAGCGAGCAATCCGAGACGAGTACATCAAGCTTACAGCTAACAGCTTCGGCCTCATCCCAGCAGATTACTATCAGCTCCAAAAACCGGAGAACGCCAAGGCTATGGCAAAGGCTAGGTTGTCTGTAATTAGTGGGGATGATGTGGCTATATGCAAGCGGTTCGTTGAAGTCGTACCAAACAAGTCTGACTACACGATATCGCTATGTGAGGAAGGTGAGGCTGTATTGGAGGAGGCGAACGGCAATGGGTCAAGCCATTCATCATACAGCAGTCGTGTTAGTGAGTACGACATAAACCGAGTTTTAGAATTTGTCTTAGGCAAAAAGAGCATTGACAACCAAGAGCTACTAGACCACAACGAAGACGTTAAAAGGTCTATCAAGAGAGGCAAATATCTCAAGGCAGTACGCAAGGGTAATCCGCTACGCGCTGGACTTGAAGATGGGCGGGTGTGCTACGAGTTCACCGATGCTGTGTTCGATGACCACATTGACATGTTTACTCGTGTACTCTTCATTGGTCACCAACTACGTGTCGTAAAAGATACTGACTCCCCTGTGTATGTCGTAGAAAAACTGACTACCAATTCAGTCAATCCATGGAGGATAGTGGCGTTCGAGGACAAGCTGTACGACGTTATCGTGGGGCTGTCTTATAAGCTACACGACCGAGAACTGCGGGCAGTAGAGTCAGCGATTCGACAATGCGAGCGAGGTATGCCATTGATTCAAGACCTGTTCACACAGGACGAGATTCGACAGCTGGCCGATGCCCAGTGCGTGGAACTGCCAGAGCAGACTACGTTCTCTGTAGTGAAAGTTGGCTCAGAGTCTTTCGGGTGCGTTGAGTGCTCTAAGGTCAAGCCAGAGGCGAACGTGATTGCATCTGGACTCAAGTATGAGGATGCTGATAAGTTGCGAGGGCTATCAGACAGAGATGCTACAGCAAAGCGACGAGTGGAGAACAAAGTCAATCGCATCAACAACATGAGAGAACAGCTCGTTCAAGAAAGGGCTGAGTTGGTTAAGCTGGAGGAGGAGCAAGAGCAGGCTGAAAGCAACTTGACTAATCACCAGAACCAAATACATGCGGCATGATGTTCGATAACGCACACAACCCATTCATCGAGCTTAACCTATCGAAGGAAGAGCTGGTGGAAGCATACAACTTCTTCCAAGGAGTTGACCTAGAATCCCAGATGCTAGTAGCTGATGCACTTGATGCTAAGTACAGCTTGATGGAGTTAATTAACATCCGTTAACAAACGACGGACAATATCTCAGAACAAGGTGCGTTCTAACTATAGAAACACCACAAAAACAATTCACCATGAGTAAAATCATTAAGACAACAGAAGACGGATGGGACTGCGCTCCCGCCATCATGGAGGTATCCGAGCTACTACCACATGCTCGTGAGATGCACTACGAGATTCAGTGTTGCACGCGAAGCATGAGCGCAAAGGAAATGCTCAGTGACCTCAAGGATTTTGTCACCGAACTGCATGACAGGATAGATGGCGCAATCGAAGAGTACACGGGAGTTGAATTTGAAACCATTGAGGAAGATGATGAAGAGTAAAGCCGCAATCCCAGAGAGAGGTCAGTTGACCGACATGATTATCAGCTTCGAGGAGCGACAATCTACAGTTGAAGAAGTATTGGAGTTGTTCTCCGTGCTCATCCAAACTGGCATGGCTTGGTCACTTCAAGGTAGCTATGGTCGTACTGCTCGTCACCTCATCGACCAAGGAAGTTTATCCGAGGATGGCACAATAACTCACGAGTTTCTGCCGTTCTAACTATAGAAACCAAAAAACAATTCAATATGAGTATGTTCGATAAAACCCCACGTCACTTCAGCGTGACACAAAACAAGGCCACCGAAGCCGGAGTCATGAAGATTCAAATCGGAAAGCTTGAGCTGTCAATCACAACGCTCAACGGAATCAATGAAGCTGTAGTGTTCTCAGAGAGCGGAGACCAAGTTTCTGAGACCAAGTTCACAGACTTCAACGATGTCATATCGTTATTCTGGAAGCTAGAATCACTGGACATTTAAGTTAACCCCCCAAAAACAATTCACCATGGGATTAGATATGTACCTGACTCGGAATCACTATGTGAGGAACTGGAGTCACCGACCAGACAGAGACTACAAGGTCTCTGCTAAGATGAACAACAAGAGCGTACCCTTCCTCGGAAGCGTGGGCGAAGTGACCAGCATCCGCGAGGAGGTGCTGTGCTGGAGAAAGGCCAACGCCATCCATAAGTGGTTCGTTGATAACGTACAGGACGGAGATGATGACTGCGGGAAGTACTACGTAGGTATCGAGCAACTACAAGAGTTGCGACACGCATGCCTTGCCGTCATCGCATCGCCAGAGCGAGCCGAGGAACTACTTCCCACACAAGGTGGGATGTTCTACGGGAGCACAGAGTTTGATGAGTACTACTTAGAAGACTTGCGCATGACCGCAAAGGTTATAGAGAAGCTTGTGCAACAGCAAATCCAAGCCAAGGATATGAAGCACTCGATGGACTTCGAGTACAGCTCATCTTGGTAATTAACATCCGTTAACAAACGGAGTGCAATAACCCAGATACTCTGGCGTTATAGATATAGAAACCTAAAAACATTTCATCATGAGTAAAGTAAATAGTAATATCGAGTGGACAGACGAGGCAATGATGGCCTTCTGTCAAGTGTACGCAGGCAACACCAACTCATCGAGAGTGCCAATGCAAGTCAGCTACAAGAAGTATCACAAGCTGAAGATTAATGAGAAGCTGGAGGCATTCAAGCAAGACTGGTCAGAGTACCAGCGTAGGCTCAAGTTTCCCTTCAGCGAGGGAGATGAGTACTGGGTTTATGGTGATGATGGAGTTCTGCGCTACAGCGTATGGGACGATGTGTCCGAGGAAGACCACATGGAAGAACCCGACCGCAAGTACTTCACCTACGAGCAAGGCATGGATATGGCTCGTCGCAACGGAATCCTGAGCGACTATCACCGGTTGACTGGTATTCTTAAAGCACCAACACCATGAGTTACGAATCATTCCGCAACAGAGAGACGTGGTTGGTCAACGTCTGGGGTTTTGTTGATGGTCTAGCAGAGACCTACATCGACACCGAGAATCCGAAAGACCTAACGGGAGCAAGTCCCCAGTGGTGTAGAGATTGCTTCGATATGATGGTCGAGGATACCTACAGCAAACTACCTAACGGAATCCTCAAGGACTTCGTTGATGGATGCCTTCAGACAATAGATTGGCACGAGCTGTCAATTACGGTGAAGGACACAATAAAAGAGCAACGCGAAACGTTGTAGATGTATAAACCATAACCCCTTTTACAATGAGTAAGACAACAGAAGATATGAGCCGTGTGGAGATGTTGACAATGCACTTCGACCTTCACGATAGTAAGACAGTGTGCCGGATGTTCCTTGATGCTTGCCGCAGGTACGACCAAGGCAGGATAGACCAGAGTCAGATGGTGCAGGCATGCATGCTGGCCGCAGACGAAGCAGAAAACCTTGGGTTGCGAGACCCTTTAAAAGAATGGGACTCATGAATGAAGCAATCAACATGTGGAAAAAAATGTGCGGTAATCTGTTGAAAATGTCACGGAAAACATCGAACTTTGCAAAAGCGGTTCACGTCGAGAGGGAAGCTTACAACAACTTGATACGACAACAGAGTGTACTACTTGATGAATACGAAGATTTAGTTAAAGCCTATGATGAGAGCAATCAAGATGCTAATAGCATCACCCCTACTCCTCCTGTCAATCCTACTACACCCAGTAGTGATACTACAAGGATGGATAATGAAAGAAGTTGAATCCTTTATTAAATAGAATATGTCACAACACAAATTCAAGACCACGAACATCCGTGGCAAACAATACGTCGAAGTAAACGAGCGTATCAAATTCTTCCGACAGGAAGACCAGTACAAGAACTGGACAATCTCAACCGACTGCTCCTTGTCTGATGATGGGACGGAGGTTTTATGTAAGACCATCGTAGCAGACACTGAACAACGTGTCATTGCCACAGGAACTGCTCACGAAGAGAAATCCTCAAGCAACATCAACAAGACATCCTTTGTTGAGAACTGTGAGACCTCAGCCATTGGTCGTGCACTTGCGGTGATGGGCATTGGAATAGATGCCAGCATTGCCTCGGCTAATGAGGTCAAAGAGGCTATCGCAAAACAGGACAAGCCGGAAGATGTTGAGCAGGACTACCAAAAGGCGGTGACCTACCTCAAGAACGCTAAAGACCGGAAGGACGCTTGGGGTAAGATTGAAAAGCAATCCAAGACCAAGTTCAGTAAGGCTCAGTACAGCAAACTAGTGGAATACTCCGAAGCCTAATGCTGTCAGTTCAATTAGCAGAAGCCGTAGGTAAGGGTCACTTATCATACAGCTCAGTGAAGTACGCACTGCAAGACATGCGCTTGTGGGAGATGTACATGAGGGGACAGCTCTTCAAGGAGAGCGAAGCCCTAACGTTTGGAAGTATGTACGACTGCCTTCTGTTTACACCAGAGGATTTCGATAAACAATTCTTAGTGCTTAATGACAGCGCAAAGTGTGAAGAGATTGGTGGTCGTGCACCACGCATGACTAACAAGTACAAGGCTTGGGTTAAGGACTTCCAAGAGGAGGCCGAAGAGAAGAAAGTCAAGCTGATTGGTCAGGACGATTTCAAGAAGGCTCAAGAAATGATTGAGAGATTGAAGGTGACTGGTGTCATGGAGGAGTACCTCATCGGTGATTACCAACACGAGTTCAATAAAGAAATCTCAGGCGTTCCTGTACGTGGATTCTTGGACTGCTTGAACAAGGACTACATCAGCGACCACAAGACTACTCGTAGCCTATCGGCATTCCGTTACGCAGTACGGGACTACGGGTACGACATCCAAGCCTACATCTACTGTAGTGTGCTTGGTCTGGATAAGTTCTACTGGGTGGCGCAAGAGAAGGCGTATCCCTACGTCATCGGTGTGTACCAAGCCAGTGACGAAACCATTGAGAATGGCAAGGTGAAGTTTGACAAAGCAGTAGAAAGAATTACTCGATACTTGGACAACAACCTTGAGACAGAGACGTTCTACATCAAAGGATTAATCTAATGAAGGCACAAGAGTTAATCAACCGAGCAAACCTGCACTTTGGTATCGACGTTACCAAGTGTAAGGACTTTGGCAAGGACGGTTTCACCGACCGATGCTTTACAGCATACTATGCCATCACTGAATTGAAGATGCCCTACAAGGAACTGGCTGATGCCATGGACGAGCAGGACAGAACTAAGCTACGCCTAATGTGGCTGTACGCTGAAGGACTTATGGGAGTTGTACAATCCCGCAACCGGTACAAGCAGTTTACATTAACCTTTTAATTTTTTAGACATGGCTGATAACAGCAACGTGTATGTGGGATACACTGAATCCCCACGAGTAAACCAGCGAGTATCATTTACGCTGGAGGAGTTGGACAACTTGAAGCAGTACGCAACTGCAAAGGGTAGAGTTTACATTGATGTAGTCTCTGTACCAGACCGAGAAGACAATCGAAAGATGAAAGCCTTCTGCTCTGTGTATGACCCTAATAGTCAAGGTGAACAGCAACGCAAGGTAGATAAGCAAAGCACTTCTGAAGTGCCATTCTAATTAGTGGTCAAGACCATCGTGACCGCAAGGGGGGAGTCAGTTTCGTGAATTGTTCTGGCTCCCCTCGCTATGCTCTCGTAGCTCAACTGGATAGAGCATCACCCTTCTAAGGTGAATGTTGCAGGTTCGAGTCCTGCCGGGAGTACAAAATTTTATTTCAATGGACATCTTCAGACAAACATACCAAGCCTACATCGAGGCTATCGGTGCAGAACCAAACAACTCAAGAACACGACAGCAGGTAGAGATAAGGGCAGCTTTTGCCAATGCTACATCAGCCTTCTTTCACCACAGCGTGTGTTCAAACCTGTTCAATAAAGACAGGACAACTATCTATCATTACAAGCAGAGTCATGAGATGTATTTTGTCTCAAGCCCTGAATACAGAACGTACTTCGAAACAGCCTCTCGAATCGTGCTGGAAAAGCTAGACTCCTTTAAGAAGGAGGACTTAAATTTAGAGGCTCAAAACTTTCTTTCTCCTCATGAGCAAATTGATACAATCAAAGGCATCATCGAAACTCTCGAAGCCTTCAAAGACCGAATCCAAATCAGACTTAGACGCTATAAACCCAGAACACTACAAGAAGGGGGGCAAGCAAGTGTGGCAGATGATGATAGATATCTGGGGCAAAGACTCATACATCGCGTTCTGCGAGATGAACGCCTTCAAGTACCGCATGCGGGCAGGGAACAAGCCGGGGAACAGCACGGAACAGGACATGGAGAAAGCGAAGTGGTACGAGAACCAGATACAACAGCTGCGCGATGAACAATCAAAAGGTAACCATCTATCCGACAATCTATCGCACACAGGAGGCAGTAATAACATCGTTAGATACAGTTCTAACGAGGATTAAGGAAGGCAAGAGCCAACCAAAGGTTGAGCTAATAAGGGAAGGTGATAAGTCTATTAAGCAAGAACTACCTGCGGTATGTTTTAGCGGAGTCTTTGAGAAGAACAAGCGAAGCGATGACAGCTTAAAGTTTCACAGTGGCTTGGTAGTCCTAGACTTTGACCATGTTGACGTAACAAGAACTAAGTCTGCCTTAGCTGGAGACAAGTACATCATGTCGTGCTGGGCATCACCCAGTGGTGAGGGAGTTAAGGGTCTAGTAGAGATAACAAACACGGAGAGACATCGTGACCACTACCGCTCACTGATTAAATACTTCGATGAGCAGTACGGCCTTGAGTTAGACAGCACCGGAGAGAATGAAAGCCGAGCGTGCTTTGAGTCATACGACCCAGACATCGTTGTCAAGGCTGAGTACGAGAGGTATGGTGGCATGATGTCGGAGCATTCTCAGAATCAGGTTGTTAAAGACTTGTCTGGGAGGACTGACTTCAATAAGATAAACATAGCAGCAGCTATGATACGCAAGGCGGAGGAAGGAGAGAAGCACAACGTTCTTGTCAAAGCCTCTAGTTTGATGGGTGGGTACATTGCCAGTGGTATTGTTGAAGAAGATGTTGCTCGTTGGATACTCGAAAGAGAGATTCAGAAGCGGGACATTGACAATTTGGAAGGGGCTTTGTTAACCATCAGCGACGGTATAGCGAACGGAAAGAAGCTACCGATTAGCGAGGTCATTAACAGCGAGGAGAAGATTAAGAGGGACATGAAGCTGAACGATGGGGACATGTCCTTTATCAGCAGTGACGACATCGACTACGATTGGATTGAGCAGTATGTGGACGGTAAGATACCCTTGGGTCTTAGCACAGGCAATCAGTTCATGGATGAGAGCTTCGTATTCAAGAAGGAGTTTGTCATGATTAATGGACACAGCAACATAGGAAAGACAACCTTTGCTTTGTGGATGATGGTGGCAAGTTCAATGCATCACAACTGGAGGTGGGTAATCTACAGCTCAGAGAATCGTTCTGCTGCTGTGAAGATGAAGCTGGTTCAGTTTGCGCTCAATAAGAAAATTGGTAGCACCACACACATCGAACGTAAGAAGGCTAGGGACTGGGTTGAGAAGCACTTCGTTGTTATTGACAACAGCAAGACCTACAGTTACATGGACATCATCTTGTTTTGTGAAAAGGTGCACAGACAGAATCCGATTGACGGGTTGTTTGTTGACCCATACAACAGCCTTAAGATTGAGATGAGTGCTAACCGTGGGGTCGGCCCTCACGAGTATCACTATGAGGCAGCGTCAGAGTTTCTGACATTCAGCAACAACATGGATGTAGCTGTATGGGTAAACGCTCACAGCATTACTGAGAGCCAGCGCAGGAAAGGCGATGACGGTTTGCAAGTCGCTCCTTACGCAGAGGATACTGAGCATGGCGGAAAGTGGGTGAATCGTAGTGACTGCTTCATCACGTTACACAGAAAGATTCAGCACCCCGATGTTCTCCAGCGCAGGTGTATTGAGATGCACGTTCGAAAGGTTCGAGAGGTGGACACTGGTGGCAAGCCTACTCCCTACGCGCAGCCAATGATTTTTGAATTGAACTCAACACAGAGCGGATTCTCCATGCACGCACCTAACCAAAAGCTATTCACATCCCTTGGTGAACAACTTGTTGGCAAACAAGAGCACTTCTGACCGTACCTTTTAGGGCATGGCTAAACGCCGGAAGAACTTAACAAGACCAACAAAGGGGAGGAAGCGCAAAGACCTCAATAGGGGTTCAGTAAAACTGAAGTCAACTCTTGAGACCTATTGTTACGATAGGCTGAAAGAATCAAAGATTGATTTCGGATACGAGAGCGAGACATTTCAGTTGATGGACTCGTTTAGGTATCCCGGAGTTTATCATAAGTCTACACGGGGTAAGGATGTTATGACTGATGCGACAAACAAGGTGGTGCTTTCGATTAAGTACACTCCAGACTTTGTTAGCCATGAGAATCGTTTCATTATTGAGACGAAGGGTTGGGTTCCGTCACAACACACTTTTCCTTTAAGGTGGAAGCTGTTTTTAAAGTACATGTCAGACAATGACATGGATGACTACATGCTTTTCATCCCTAAAAACAAAAAACAAATAGATGCCGCGATAACAATCATACTAAACCACATCAATGGAGAAGCAAAAACTTAGTCAGCTCTACAGCTACTGTACTCAGGAGATACAGAGGTTGACTACGGAGCTGTACGAGCAGCTTCATGATAACAAGGGTGCACCAACTACGAGTTGGGAACAAACGCTAGACAACGTAAGAAAGTACAAGAAGCTGGTAATCTTGGAACTTGAAGCGATGAAGTCTGCCCTCAAAGAATACATAGAAGAATCAGATGGCGAGCAGCTTTCGTAAAGACCTTGAGTTCGGCAACAGGATAGAGCTTGCTTGGATGAACTTCATGGGGGACAAAACCCTAAAGACATACGAGCAGTCAAAGGGCAAGGAGCCCGGCTGGGATATCGTTGAGTTAAACGATAAGGTTTACTTCGAGGTCAAGTGGGATACCAAATCTTCGGCAGCTTGGTCTTCATACGGAACCCGTAGAGACCCCACTGGCAACTTGTTTATTGAGTATGTAAACCCAAGTGCGGATAAAGACAGTGGGATTCGAGCGTCGATTTCAAAGTTCTGGGTCTATGTGGTTAAGTACGCACCTAATTCTGTAGTTGATGAGAATAGTTTCGGTGACTACAAGGCTCACGCACATCTCTTCAATCGCGAAGCCCTACTAAGATTCTGTGAATCAAGCAACTTGAATACACGCGACACAAAAAGAGACGTGGGTAAGGGCATGCCGGTAAATGCTCGTGGTTGGATTCTCCCTTGGGACATTGTTAATGAATCGAAAAAAGACAGCGGATGGTTGGCTGTTTATGACATCTCTGACTATCTTTCTCTTCCGATTTTAACACAATGAAAAAGATTATTAACAAGGAGTTTGGCGTTCTTCATGAAGCCATTGAAAGTATTCTTCATGTTGAGCTGATTACAACATGCCGAAACAGAGAGAACGTAAATGCCCGTATGATTTTCTCCAAGATTTTACTGGACAAAGGCTACACTACGGTGGCTATTGCTGAGTACTTAGGTAAGACTCACTGCACTATCGTTCATTACAAGAAACGATTTGACGGATACATTCTAAATGATAAAAGGCTAAAGGGTTCTTACGAAAGCGCAAAGGCAGTGTACTTCGGTAGCTTCGACCCAGTGTTTGACATGAGCAACAAAGAACTCAAGGACGAGGTGTTCAACCTTAGAAAAACAATCAAGTCACTAGAGAATGATGTCACCGAAGCGAAGGAATACCTACGCGAAGTGAAAGAGAAGTACGTGTGGAAGGGTGGCTTTGATGGGATACAGGAATTGCTGCATCAAAAGTGTCCGATTGGAGAAGAGACGAATGTACAACGCGCCCTTAACAGTTACCTAAATGGATTACACTATTAACGACCTTGATAAGATTCTAGGCTTCACGACTTGGACAAACAAACAAAAGATGGACGAACTCCTTAGGATGGACTGTGCTTTGCACTGCGGCCTAGGAACGGATTCAACGAAGGGTGAGCGGGAAGCTGTGAAAAGAGAGTCTCGAAAGATTTACAAAGCAATCAAGACGTTTGATGAGCAGAGCGGGGAGATGTTCTTACGAGTAATGGATTTGAAATGAACACACGACCCACTAAAGAGTTTATCGCTGGTCTCAATAAGTTTAAAAGAGACTACCTTATCGAGGTGTTAGCAGAGAACGATGCACTATTGGCTGATGGCTTCGAAGAAGCTTTGATTGGTCACACGCAAGGGGCAAACGTCGTAGCTGTGTACGATTACGACACCTGTGTTGCAATCCTAATCCATAGAGACGGTATGACTATTGAGGATGCTGTTGAGTTTATGGAGTTTAATGTCGTTGGCTCGTACGTTGGAGACAAGACTCCTGTATTCATCTCGTATGGTTGAGCTCTCGGTAACATCTAGCATGATTACCAGAGCGGAAGAACGCGCAGAAGAAATGGGCGCATTGAACAACAGTATCACAGAGGGTGAAGCAAATCTAGAGGCATTCATTGCAGAGCAATCGGTTTCAGAGCACCTGAAACAGAGCCTTGAAGACACTTACGACTACGATTTATTATGGGCACCCAAAGGCAACGTCCTTACAGCCGACATCAAGACCAAGCGCAGAACCAAACTACCATCACCTTACTTCGATTGCCATATTGCAGACACTAGTCTGCATCAGGACTGTGATACATACATCTTTACATCTATCGTCAAGACAGACAATAGCTTCAGGGTGTGGGCACTAGGCTGGATAACCAAGAAAGATTTTCTTAGTAAAGCGAAGCGCGTACGCAAGGGGGATAGAGATGGACGCTTTGTTGAGCACGTTGACGCTTACAAATGCAAGGTGTCAGAGCTCTGGCGAATGCCATAAAGATGTATATTGCATTGCGTTACGCCGGATAGTGCATAGCGAATTTTGGTTACCTTTCAGACCCCTGCTCTTCGGAGTGGGGGTTTTTGTTAGCCACTACATGACTCGCAATCCTCTGGACTTTCAATGTTACAGGTGATTTCCCCCGATTCAATCTTGTCTTCTGACTCCTTAAGTTTCTTCGGGTCAAGAAAGCTGATATCAAATTCTTCTTCGCTCATTTTGTTCTGGATTTCTCAATGGTTCGTCCTGCAAAGTAAGCACCAAATGATGTAAGCATAAGTATCTCAAGGAGAGACACGTAGCTGTCCTTCACGTTGAATGGAAGGTTATCCATAGAGTCTAGCACCATGGTCATTACAAACATTACCATCAAGGCAATCAGTGTTACTGGCCTAATGTACTTAGCGAGCTTTACATCGCTGCTCATGTCGGCTTTCCAACGCTCGGTCACATTGTTTTGGTAAGCAATCTCCGCATCAACACGAGCCTTAGCCTCCTCTGGTGAAACACCCGGCTCTTTATCAAGCAAGTTCTTGACTATGCCAAGTGCTCCTTTATCGGGAAGTAAATCCCCTACAGTGCTGAGTACATTAGGCGCAGCTTTAGCAAGCCACTTGCCTAGACCAGTGTCTTTGATTTTCTTTTTATCATCCATCGTAATCGGTGTATGTAATTGTACATTCCTCACACTCCAGTGCAGCTGCGATGGGAGGGTAAACTCTTTTGTATGCTGCGGTCGAGCCACCGACAAATCCAGTGGACGCGATGTTCTCCGTCTGGGTATTGCCAAGCAAGAGGCACCCGCTAGTATCGTCCTCATCGTTGCCGCAATGAATCAGAATGTGTTCGAAGTTAGGCACATCCAATACCTCAAGCATACCCTTGTGCATGTCGCCAAACCTTTTGGTGTACCTGTCATGGTATCCACCCCAAGTCTTTAGCCTTAGCTTGTATGTTCCCGCAGGGATTCGTGTCTCATGCATGACCTTCTCCTTTCTGTCTTCGTCCTCAAGGGTGAAGCAAAGAAACTCACGGAACTCTGTCCCGTTGCTCACATCAAACAACAGCCCCAGCGTGTCCCGCTCTTGGCTGCTAAACCTCATCACTTCTAGCTTCATTCTTCTACGGATTCTATGTATTGCTCCTCAACGTAGAACGAAGGTCTGACGATGGCCAGATAAGAGTCAATGAATGTCTTGAACTTTTCAAACTCTTGCGGCTCCATGTCTTGACTCTTCCCCCTGAGGTAGGCGTAGTAATCTCTAGCGTTCTTAAGTTGCTTAGGTAGCTTGCGAGCCTCTCTGATATATGACTTGTAGCCCTCTGGGTATTCATCCCTCATCACCTGCTCCGCCACCAATGGCTTGACAGAAGAGCGGAAGCTGTCAGCAGCACGCTTCTTATCAAACACAGATTCTTTGTCTTCGATGACCTTCATGATTCTCTCCTCGCCTATGACCTCACCTTCAAGGGTGTTGCCATACTTTTCTGCAATCACCTCGTATGCAGCGAGTGCCTCCTCGTTGGACAACCTCCTGTCTCTTGGTAGGTCATCCATCTCACGTACAAGAACATCAATCTCTTTACTAGACAGCCCGAACATCTGACCAGCAAACAGGAAAGTCTTCATGTAGTAGTGCAATTCCATTGCTTCCTTGTCTTCTGGTCTAACGAAGTACTCCGTACCGTTGCTCGACACCACACGGTTGGGTGGTAGCGCAAGGTTTTCTGCAATCGTTCTAGCATCGTCAAGGAAGTCTCCATACGGGCCAAGGAATCTAGTGAACCCTTGAGTTACATCCTTTGGCGCAGACTTATAGTACATCGGAACACCTTTACCTAGCCTTGTCCATCTTTCGTATCCATCATCGTCACCTAAATCAAAATCACCTTCCATCATTACATCGTAGGGATAGAATAGGAACTTGTTCAAAGCACCCTTGACTTGATTGTCAAAGATTCCCATTGGAGGGAGCGGGTTCGCATCGACAACAACCTGAGATAAAATGTCTCTCCATCTCGAATCTTTTGGCATCTCGTCTTCGTCATCGTCGATAAAGATGCTAGAGATTGCAGGAATCAAAACCTTTCCGATGTAAGCAAATAGAGTAAGTTCGGCAGCGTGTCCAAGCATAGCAACACCACCCTCTTTTTTAGCTTGCGCATCACCCTTGTAGATTCTCATTGCATCCGAAGAGATGCTTCGCTTCTTATTTACGGCGAATCTTGAGAACGGAAGAAGAATGTTTTGTGCGAGGTAGGCAATGATAGATTTCACACCTTTCTCCTGCATGTACAAATCAGCTGCCTCTCTTGGAGTAGATGCCGCTTGGTCTTTATTCACCATTGCGTCAGCATAGCTCAATGCTGTAGAGTTTGGGGCAACAGCTTCGGCATCCCAATCAATCTGGTCAAAGCTTTCAACGACACCTTCGGTAATCAAGGCATCGCCATAGAATGTGAACCACGATGCTACAGCCGCAACCTTGTCAGTACCCTTAAGGTTCTTCAAGCTTATATCACTCATAGTCCTGACGACCTTTTGAAGACTACCCTCATCAAGGCTCATCCTTCCTGTGTATGGGTCGATGTTGCCCGCCTCGTAGTCCCTCTGGAATACAGGAGAGTTTTGAAGTAGTTTGTACCTGCCATCATCAAGAGCAAGCTTAGCGTCTTTACCCGCTAGAGTCTTCAAGGAGAAGTAAACCATCTCCGATAGGGTTGTAAGCAGATATGGGATAGATTGAATTGGGTTCTTGGTCTGAAACATGACCGACGTAAGAACCGTGCTCTGCTTTAGAGTTTGAATACCGAAGCTACCGAATGCCCTTACGATGACCGCATTACGAAGCAGGTTGATGGGATTGATAAATCTAAAACCAATAGCCTTGAATGTAGGTTGGAACACTGGAGGAACCTTACCAGTATCTTGCTGCACATACAGCATGATTTTCCTCTCAAGCTCCATGCGAACTTTAGCGTTCGGGATGAAGGCTTTCATTGCGTCGCTGTTTAGGACATAGCTTGACCGGACAACTGAACCAACGGTGTTGGATAATATGATGTTGTCTCTCAGCGTTCTCTCATTAGCAGATAGAAAGTCAAGACCAATTCTATTCTTACCCTTGAGTGAACGAGGATTTCTCTCGAAGCTACTTCCGGCTACCTTTTTAGTTTGCGATAGTGAGCTGCTTGCCAATGCATCATTGAGTGAAATTCGAAGGCTTAGCATATCATCTACATCCCTTGCTCCAGTTTCAGGAATAACCTCAAACGCAGTGTAGTTGTCCTCGACAACCAGCTCCTTTCCAAGGTACCTCTCGACGTAGTTTCTAAACGCTGGCATTAGGCTGGAGTGAATGTCCGACGTAAACTGAACCATCTCTACTACGTCCTTACGTTCAGACTCAACCCGAGCAATCATTTCTGAAAGAGTTTCAGCCTGACCAAACATGTAATTGAATGCATCTTCAAACTCATCAATCTCCTCATTAGAAAAAGACTGCTGTTCAGAGTAGTAATCAATCGTTCTACGCATAGAGTTTCGAAGCTCCAAGTACCAAGCCGCCTCAGCTTGACCACGCTCGCCCTCAAACTCAGGCATCTGCTTAGCCATAGAGTACAGCTGCATGATAGCTCTGTCCATTCTGGTTGTTACGCTTCCCCCCTTTTCGGTAATTCTGTTAATCTCATTCTCTAACAACTCAACCACCTGACTGTGAATGAAATCCGCATTAGCAAAGTCATTGGTTAGCTGTGCCAAACCAATAGCAACCCTAAGCTTCGCGAAGGTTATCCTGTCTGTTGGAATCACATTAGACAGATAGGAGTTGACAGTATCTAGCATACCAAAAAGAGCACCTTTTCTCGCCTTCAATCCTTTACGCTTCACAAGTTTTTCAAGCTCGCTAGGCATGTCGATGTTACCTTGAACTAGGGCGTGCATGTACCCGATACCATATACCGAATCATTGATGAGGTAATCGTCAAGCCTGTAATCAAGGTTGATGATGTGATGTCTTTTTAGTTTGTTGAGTCTTGCTCTGAGTTTATCAAAGTCCAAGTCTGCAACGCTATAGATACCAAGGATGTCCGCAATCTGTGTGTCCTCCAGAAGCTTGTCGATATTAGCTACAATTCTTGGGAGTAATACATCATTGATGATGGCATCTTTTTGCAACTCCTCTTTTGTAGCAGCCTGCTCAGCCAAAATTTGAGTAATCAAATCAACGTGCGCCGGGTTGCTTGCATTAAGCACAACAGTATCACCTGTATCTGGGTGTTGGATTGTTGGGTTGTCATCAATGAATTTAAGTATGGCTCTACGACTAGAGGACAACCTACTTCTCTCGTAATTCTGAACCAGTTTCTTGTACTCTTCTTCTACAGTAGTATTGTTCTTTGCTGCACGTAGTTGAGCGCGAGCCATAAACACAGCCTGCCGACCCAGCTCCTCCATTGCTTGATAGTTGCTGAGTTTATTGTATAGAACTACCGCCTCGGTCTTAGCGAAAGACACCCCAACATAGGCTTCAATCTCCGGTTCAAAGACCGCCTTAGCCTTGGACATCGAGCTGATGGTTGACATCAGTGTGCTGACGAATCCCTCCAGCTCGTTCTGTGGTAGAAGTGCAGGATTGATTGAAGCCAAACCGTTTGCAATCTTAGCGTAGGTCGTTACGTTTTTTGCCGCACCGCTTCTACCCTTTGGCTTAGCCATTCTTTTAATTCGCTTCTGCAACTTTTGAGCGTGCTTGATACCATCTAGATATCGTTGCAGCTCAGCCCTAGAGTCTCTCTTGTCAAAGATGACAGAGATTTTGTCGATGAAAGTTTGCATAGCCTCCATGCCCTGCTCTTCAATCTTCTTTCCGCTGGTCTTATGAGCCTGTCGGATAGCCTTAACCATTCCTGTAATTTGAGAACGGGTAAAAGGAGTCTTTGCATCTTCCTTCATGCGTCCATCAATCAGCTCAATAGCTTTAGTCAAGAACTCATTAAAGGTCTTGGACTTATCCTTCAGTTGAATGAGAGCTTTCTGTAGGTTCTTCGCCTTAGTCCCCATCTTACGAGTCTCGGCTGCGTTAGCCATGGCCACGCGCATACCCTCTCTCTTTCCCTGAGAACGCCCCTGCTTATAAGCTACAGCTTTCTTGAACATCATGTCGGCCCCCTCCTTAGACATACCCATGTCCATCAGGGTTTTAATAACCTCACTCTTGGCGTAAGCAAAAGCATCTAGCTGTTGAGATTCATCCAGTCCTGTGACGGGATTCTTTCTGCGCTTATCTCGACTGATAATAGGTGATGGGTACACCTTGTCAATCATCTGAGAAACTTTCTTCAGGAAACTACCCTGAGCCTTAGACTCTGAGTCAACAATAGCTTGAGCCTTGGGTCTAGTTTTACCAAAACCGTAGGCCGCCTGAAGCAAACCCATACTGCCCTTCCATCTACCATCAATAGCCTTACGTTCGTTTGCCTCACTTCTTCGAACACCGTCCTTCTTAGCATACTCACCGTCAGCAAGTTTAGCTTCCATGAAGTCTGCCCTACTTAGACCTGTTTCGTTGTCAAGCATCACATCGTTGACATGAGGTTTGTCTGCGAACAAGTGAATCTTTGGTGTCTTTTTATTTCCACCAGCATCTCTCATGACCACAGCAGCAGGGAATGCCTCATTGCCCGGCATCATATCAACCTCAAGGTCTGAGTCAACTTCAATCGAAGCATACACCACGTCTTTTGGGACACCTTGAAGATGACCCTCAATCATAGAGAGAACAAGCGTCCTCTTGAGTGTGCTTCCAACTTGAGATTTTGTCAGCTTACTTACTCCCGTAATTTCTTTTACCTTATCAAGAGACTTAGGGTTTTCCCTAATCACGGACATGCGCCCGAGGTTAGCGAACAGCTTATCCATGTAAGCTCTCCTTAATTCAAAGGATGTGTTGTCGGTTCTGCGAAGACTTGCCTCCACAGCCGCACGAATGTCTGCCCTCTTGCCCTTAAACTTAACCTTCTCACCGTACCTGCCTTCCTTCTTTGCTGGCAATGCATCAATGATGTCGTTCAAAGAGTCCACGATAAGTTTGTCAATTTGATTTTGTGTAAGGATACCCTCTCCAACTAGCCTATCCATAAGATTAAGCCCTGCTTCCATCGTGGTGATGTTGCTCTTCACTTTATCATCAGTCCCACTGACAAGTAATACGTGAACCTTACCGTCAGGAGACTCACCTCTCATCTTGTTGACGGTGTTTTTAAATGCGTTAGCATCTCCCTTTTGTCCAAACGCCCATGTGTTCTTTGTTCGAACTGGATAAAACAATCCGCCGCCACCTTCAGCCAAAACTTCTTCGTCAAGAAAAACAGTACCAACAAGCATGTGGTCTGGAGATGATACTATCACCTGACTCTCATTAAGCACCTCATCAAACACAGCGTTGTGAAGTACAGCATTAGCACTTTCTTCAAACTCACCATCTTCTACAGCGTATCTGTTTGAGATGCGACCAAACTTCTGTGCCTTGTTGCTAAAAGACACCTTGGTGTCCATGCCATCTTGACCCGGAAGGATGTGCTGAAACTTAATCGTCGCACCGTCTTCTGTGGCTATGCTAAATCTCTCGTCGGTAACGGGAACCTTCTCTACATCCTTAGCAAGGACGAGGGCACCAATCTGAATAACCTCAGATGCAGACACAATCGGGTTGCCGTCCCTCTTGTCATAGAACCAGCTGTGACGGAAGGGATTCATGCCCACCTGCACCCATCCCTCGTGCTTTCCTACAGGGTGGTCTGAGACGTTGTACTGGTCGCCAGCCATGATGTCTACCGCACGCTGACGTAACTCTTGCGAATCGTGATTTTTCCAATCGCCGAACATCCGAGCGATAGGAGCCTTCCCTTTCTGTGTAGCAATTTGAAATGCAGCCTTCGGCATGGCAAGGAACTCAACATTACTAATCAGTCCCGTTTGACCATACCCAATAGAGCCCCCCATATTGGGAGACCTCACGTCATTGGTAGAGCCTTGGTGAATGGAAACAACCCACACATCGTAATTGTCGTATGCAGGTATGTCCAAACGAAGCGCAACATAGTACCCCTGAGGTATGGTCTTGTTTACGTCAATGATTCCAGCGTTCAGCTTATTGGATGTAAGGGCACTACCAACATCTAGTATGCTTGGAACCTCGGGAACAGTGGGGAACGGAGTAATTGGTGACTCCCTCCTGATAATCTCAATGAACTGCTCCTGATTGATTTCTTGGGCAGCGTAGTTCTTGAGAGCCTCTACGACAATAGGCTTTCTTTTTTGACGTTGACTTTCCGGAAGCAAGAGTTCCTTCTTTCTCTCCTCAAGTTCAGTCTCGGTGAGGTTAGCTTTGGTGAGAAAGTCCTCTAATCCGGGCTTGTTTTGAAGCTCTCTAATGAATGCCTGTGCCTTACCGTTGGCAAGACCTTCTGCATAGTTGAACGCATCGTCGTATTCATCCATGCGGATACCGTCCCCAACCTTTCCCTCACCCTTAACAAAGAACACAACGTCCGGCTTATCTATGAGCGGTGAGTCAGGGTCATTCCAACCCTCTGGTGCAAACTCCTCATTGAAATCAAGCCTAGCAACTGGCTTCCATCCATTGCTCACGTAAAGACTCTCAAGCTTTGTTGCAAAAGCATCGTAAAACTTACCTCCCTCCCTTGCTCTGATGGCTTGAAGAGGTGCGCTGATTGCCCTTAACTGTGAGTCAGGGTTCTTAAACAACCCACCCATGTATCCATCAGATTTAAGGTACGCCCCACCAAGCCCATCCTTAGTCATGAACAGCTTACCTCCGTCGTCTATGATTTTCTGTGCGTCCGCCTCCGATAGAGCATCGACCTGAAGAACCATCTTCATCTTGAGCTCCTTCATTCTGTCCGTGGCCTCAGCCATAGAAGCAGCCCATCGACCCGCATCAGTAACCTCCTCTACATCCCTATTCCTAGCGTAGATTCCTTGAGCCTTGGAACTCATGTCCTCAAGCTCCACCATCATAGCGTTATACCCAGCACGAACAGACGCATCACGCAAGTCTTCGGTAGCTGTTACCGCCTCGCCTGCCGCCAACTGACCAGTCATTTTTTGAATAGCTGTAACAAGGTCATCGAGCCTAGGGTCGGCTTCCGTCATGTCTACCTCAACACCCGGAATGGTATTGACAGCCTTAGCAACAAAGTCTTTGAACTGATTTACCAAACCTTTCTTTACCTCAATGCCTACATCACCAGTTGTAATGTCTCCAAGAAGCTCAACCAAGAACTCCTCAGCGGTCATGGGGTCACCCTCCATCTCTTGAACCTGCCTTCTATTAACGCCTCTCTGACCAGCAAGGAAGTTGTTGTACTTCTTTCGAAGGTCTCCAGACAAGCCCTTGTACAGAGAAACAGATAGCTTTTGTAACGCCTCCTCCCCCAAGGACTCAAGAACAAGGTCGTGAAATGCCTCGTGAAAAGATGTGTTCTCCATTGCAGCTGGGGCATAGATGTGAATCTTACCCTTACCTGTCCACATTCCGCGACCAAGAGCTTGTCCTGTCGCGTTCATAAATGATGTGTCTGTTTTGTGAATTACAATGCCTTCAAACTTACCTGTCTTGGATAGTGCTTTAGCTACAGTTACAACATTCTTTAAAGCACGCTTCATGCTCACCCCGGTGCTTAGCTTTTCAACTTGGTCAATCCTATTGAACGTCACCTCATTAATGGCATCAAGAACAGAGTCTGCATTTTCTCCAGTTACAGTAGTGGATTCTGAGTCACCCTCAAACAGAGAGCCGTAGTCATTGTAGTACCTATCAATCTTAGAAATTCTACCACTGACACGATTAAACTCTTTGTTTATATCGAGGTCATACTCCATGCCAAGCTCCTTCTCAAGCTTGGTTCTTTCCTCAAGCAACGCAACCATCTCTGCTTTAAAGCCATCTCTCGTCTCACCCTTTTCAGTTCTTTCAAACTGTAATCCCAGTTGGATAATCTTCTTCTGGATGCCAGTCAACTGAGACCAAGCCTCGTTATTGTTTTCGTGTAGGTCTTCGTAGAACTTTCTTCTGTTCCGGTTTCGAGTAGCCCTACCCATTACAGCCGCCTCCAACTTCCTGCCAATCTCTTGTCTCGTGGCTTGGTCTGGAGCTGTATCGTACTCCTTAGTGAGCTTCTCGATTTGAATAGCGTCACGAACTGAAGGCAGCGATGTTACAGCCATAGCTCCCGCGTAGATAGCACCGGGAATTTGAGCCGTAACGGAAACACCACCGCCAAGCGCGATACCACCGTACACACCGTCCTTTACGTCAGCCATCATGTCATCAAAATCAAACTCCACGTTGGGGTTGAATGATGTGCTTGTAATGTACTGAATGCCCGCAGTAACACCTTCGGTAACACCCTCCTCAATCATACCAATACCAGTTGCCTTTAGAAGACCCTTAACAAAGTTCTCCTTACCAACTTTAGAAAGCCTACCTAATGCTCTTGCGCTAATGTTTGCGGCGACTAAGGCTGGCAATCCCTCGGCAACACCCATGATTGAAGTGTATGCAGACTTCTCAGCTCCACTCATTTCTTGGAACCACTCCTCGTCCCTTACAGCATTGTACTGAGTACCCATACCCATAGCACTGGTAGCGGTAAATGCACCTGCGGTCTGGCTTGTTTTGACAATCTTCTTTGCCTGAGATATAGTTTTACCAGCAGCCATAAACTGTCTGGTCTTTGCAATTTGCTCAGCTCGACTCAACCCTTTAAGTGAGGTTCTAAGTTGCGAAAGCCCTGTGCTTCTTGATGCTGCCCCTCTAGTGAGTACCCCTGCAACGATTGCGCCACCCATCATAGGAACAGATTCACCCCCCATTCTGAGGTAATCATTAATTAAGTCGTCAAGCTCTCCATCATCTCCCTTAAGAGACAACACCTTGTCTGTCTTAGCTGCAAGTCTCTCTAACGAAATAGGAAGTTCCTTTGCAATTTCCTCAGCCTGCGCACTCCCCTCTTCACCAGCACGAATGGCCCATTGTGTGAACCAGTTGTCGTCACCAAACATTGAAGCGACCGCATCGCCAAGTATGAAGTTGCCACCAGCCATGGTCTCTTTCCACGCCTTGGATACCGAACGCCCAAACCCAGCAAATGCACCACCCTCAACGACCTCTACACCGCCGATGTATTTGTCTTCGTTCAGGTCAACTGAGAGTCCGTAATTATCATACAGGTATCTCTCGTAATCACTTACTTTTTTAGGGTCTTCGAGAATGGATTGAGGTAGGTTTTCCCTAAGCTTAGCACCAGACCTAGTGGCGACACCAGCTCCTAAGTCTTGAAGAGATTTAGATACCTGATTCTTAAGCGGAATAGGGGTTAAGATGTCCTCCCCCTCAAGCTCTGGGTTTCCAGTAAGGTCTCTGTAAACCTCATCAGTTACACCACCTAAAACCCTTCTATTGATTTCAAAGTCAGGGTCACCCTCTTCAATCAAGAAATCTACAAGTTCTTTTTTAGCTGTGAACTTTTCGTCCTCGGTGCTTGATTGGTTGAAAGCGTTTAGAAAGTCCTGATAGCTACCTTGACTATTTTCATAGTTGACAATATCTGTGAACTTGGATACATCAAACTTTTCGTAAATCGTTTGTAGGTATGCGTTGTCAAAAGACGTGGCATAATCATTCAGGATGTCCGCCTCAAACTGCGGAACCCTTTTGTTACCTATCCTCGGTGCCGTAAGAAAATCCGAAAGTGCAGTGTCTTGTTCTCCACCCAGAGATGTAGGTGAACTTGAATCCAATGAACCCACCTCCGAAACCAAGGGAGATTGTGAAGTTTCTTCTTTTTTTTTTTGACTATTGTACTGGGCAATAATCGCTAGAAGT
>Ga0228671_1000001_pt1 | contig 109330 bp, 68 predicted proteins | sample 89DmetaG_FD_183013 | JGI IMG/M metagenome (GOLD analysis project Ga0228671, IMG submission 183013) | Seawater microbial communities from Monterey Bay, California, United States - 89D | ecosystem: Environmental > Aquatic > Marine > Coastal | place: USA: California | collected 2016-11-05 | reverse complement strand
CGAATGTTAGAGGAGGGGTTAAGACATACTCAGAAAGTATATTCGGGTGTAAAGGAATTTACAAACTTAGTTAAGGAAGATGCACAATTAGATATGAAGGAGTGTAATCTTGCTGAGATACTTAGAAACTACTTATCTTCTACATCTTACATCTCACAAGTTAAGATAGAGAGATTACCAACCACAATGGTAAACGAACCATTATTTTGTACGGCAATAGATAACTTAATCAGAAATGGATTAAAGTATAACGATAGTAGTACAAAGATGATTAGAGTTTATATGGAAAATAATTCAACAATGTGTGTGGAAGATAATGGAAGGGGGATTACTAATGAAGAGTTCATTGAGTTATCCAAACCATATACAAGAAAAGAAGGACAAAAAGAAGGAGGTTCTGGATTGGGATTAAATATTTGTATCGCAATTCTGAATGAACATGGTTTTGGAATAACAGCCGAAAAATTAAATAACGGCACTAAATTAAGAATTAATTTAAAATGAATGAAATGATTAACTCAATCTTACTGGTGGATGATGAGGATTTATTCCACTTAGTATTTGAAGATGCTTGTAGTATCTTAGATATCACTTTATCTTTGGAAGCGCTTAACTCTTCCGATGAAGCTGATAAAAAATTTAAAGAATGGTTTCCTGATAACAATGATGATGATAGACCTGAGTGTGTATTCGTTGATTTAAATATAATCGGTTCATCCTTTGATGGGATTGAGTTGATTCGTAAAATCAATTTCGAATATGGTAATGGTTGTGTAATCGGAATTATATCTTCATCAGATGATAATCAAGAAATTGAAAAAGCAAAAGCTGCTGGTGCTCAATTTTGGATTATTAAATCAGATGATATTGAACCTCGATTAGAGGAGTTCAGAAAAGATTATGATGGATATCTAAACCAAACTGCTCCATTCAAAGTTTATAAGTAACCTATAATGATTGAGGTTACAAAACATACAAGAGATGTTCTTTTAGGTGTTGCTAAAAAGAAAAGAATTTACATAGAAGGAAACTTCTTAAAGATTCTTCAAGCACCTAAAGGTGATACTGAGTTCGAAGAGTATCTAAAACTTTGTAAGGAAAAGGATTCCGAATCAAGAAGAAAAAGATTAAAGGTAACTAAACAAGTTCAACAACAAAATAAAGAACTTGTTAATAAACAAAAAGAAAATGATGAACTGATGGAAGAACTCCAAATAGCATTGGAAGAATCCAATCAGTTAAGAGAGGAAGCTGAAAAAGGTAAGGATAAGGCATTGGAAGATTTGGAAGTAATGCAAAAGAAAACCCAATTCGAATTAATCAGTACAATTGTAAAAGTTGCACTTTATGTAATTGTTGGTGTTGGTGTTCTTACAACTGTTATGTATGGATTAGCACTTATGTCTGGTACTGATACTCAAATCATTGGTTCTACTTGGAGTAATATGTTTGGTATTCTTCTTACTAACGCATTCTCAATCGTTGGTACAATTATGGGTGTAAAATATGCTACTGAAAAAGAATAACGATGAGTCCTCTAATACAAGAACACTTTGGTACAAATACATTCTATGATATTTTAGCACTACCATGTGATAAAGATATTAATCATCCACATCAAATAAAATCCAAAGTAGATTTCAGAAATCTAAAAGATAATTCTAAAAAAGCAATATTATCATTACCAATCGTACAATACACTGGTGATTTTAAGGCAGGTGGGTTGGATAAAAAACAAAGATTGTATCTAATGAGTAAGATGGATGATATCTTCTTTATAGATACCCTTAAAACAAACTATGCTAAATGTGTAACCCAACTTCTAAATGTACCTGATATAAGTGGTAAGGAAGTTGTTGAGAGAACTACGGAACATAAGAACATACAAAGAATCAAAAAAAGTGAAAGTTATAAAGTAACATTTGATGAGATAGATTATGTTATTGAAATAGCAGAAGAAGAGGAAGAAACCTTTACCAGCATTATGTATGGTAACAACTTCGTAATGGATGTTACTTTAGAAAGAGATATATTAGAATTTTTTTATAAGAATAAGTGATTGTTTTTGTTTGGTTTAGTATAATATACTTATTGGTATAATCTAAATATATTATGGCAAAAGTAATTACATCAAATCGTTTTGGAACTTCTAAAAAAAAGAGACCAGGAATTCACTCTAAGTGTAAGACCTCAAAATCTAAAAATAGTAGAAACTACAAAAAGGCATATAGAGGACAGGGTAGGTAATCCCATACTTTTTTGTTTATTGATATTTATATATTGAACGCAATACCAATAAACTATGTCAACAGATTTCGAATTATTCCCAGGTAAAAACCTTAGTGGGTTATTTGAGGATATATACAACAATCAGATAAATAAAAAGAAACACATTTCAGAAGTAATTTTTGAAATGAGAAAAATGATTAGTCATAAAGGTGATATGGCACTTATAGGTCCAGTTATCAAAGACTTAATCGATACATCAGTTCGTAACGATGACCAATTAGTTAAGTTAGCAACTATCGCACAAAGAATTATCGCATCAAGTCAAAAATCAGAAGGAGATACTGGATATCTTACCGATGCCGAAAGAGAACAATTACTTTCAGAGATTGAGCAAGTTCAAGATGAGGTTAGTAGGGTAGATGATTTACAAAATGAAATAGAAGAAGTAAAACAAAAAATAGAAAGTTAAATGAGTTTTTTTGGTGGTAACTTATTATGGAATGTAGCTAAAGCAGCTTCTTCTGTTGCTGATGTATTTGAAAAGCAGAGTGATATAGCTGTTGTATATTCTGTTATTTTAGATGAAAATCATCCTGAAATAAAAGAGGGTAGAAGAACAATAGCAGATGTTGGTTCTATTCAATGTAGATTAATAAGTGATATTCAGAATAATGAATTAATATTTGCTAGACCATTAGATTCATCAGTTACTATATTACCACTTAGAAATCAAACTGTTTTTATTCAAAAGTTGGGTAGCGAATACATTTATACTCAGATTTCAAAAGGATTATCACCAAACACATCTAACGCTGAAAACTTAATATCAAGTTTATTTCCAGCTACTCAAGAAACTGATGCTGGAAATAAATCAAAAAATTATTCTAGAATAAGTAGTACTGGAATCACTAGGTCAAATACAAATAGTGTAAATGATTTTGATGGTTTTGGTGATTACTTTGGTGTTGAAGAAGGTATTCATAAACTTAAATTATATGAAGGTGATACTTTATTCCAAGGTAGATTTGGACAATCAATTAGACTTAGTGGGTATAATAATGCTGATAACGAATTTTCTCCTTCTTTAATTTTAAGAAATGGAGAATCTCCAGAAAATAGACAAAAGGAAGATGGTGTATTGGTGGAGGAAGATGTTAATAGTGATGGTAATATTATATTCTTAGGTGGAGGAAATGCTTTATTAGAATACAAACTACCAGTAGAAAACAAAAAAGAATCTTTTTTCGATTATCCAAATGAATTAAGAGGTAATCAGATATTGTTAAATTCTGATAGGATTATACTTTCAGCAAAATCATCTCAAATGATATTAGCTAGTAAAGGTGATATTGGTATGATAACCGATGGTCAGTTTTCATTAGATAGTAATAGAGGAATGAACCTAACAGTTAATGACCACATATTTATCGATACTAAAAACAGAGACTTTAATATTGATATTGGTAATGGTACAATAGCATTAGGAACGGATGGTACATTGGAAGCAGCTGCTAAAGGTGAAACATTAGTTAAATTGTTGGGTGAGATGATAGATTTAATAGCACAACAAATATACTTAACACCAGCTGGTCCATCATCACCCGGCCCAACCAATGTAGCACAATTTACAACATTAAAAAGTAAACTAAATACATTGTTAAGTAATAATGTTCAATTAAAATAATATGGCAATAAACGATGATTTAAAAGGAAGATTGGGTTCAGTAAAAGATACCGCTGGTGGTATTACTGATACAGCTACTGGTGCCGTAAGTGGAGTAGCTGGTGCCGTTGGTAGTGCGGTTGGTAACGTATCTAATATAACTGGGCAAGTTGGAGATATAGCAAATTCAATACCTACTGAATTGCCCGAACTACCTGAGATACCTAAAGTAGAGATACCTGAACCACCAAAGCTACCTAAAATCAGATTACCTAAATTACCACCTCTTCCAAAATTTAGAAAAAAGAAATTAGAAGAAAATCCAAAAAGAAAGAAAGGATTACCAAAAATTCCACCTATTCCAGAAATACCATCGGTATCATTACCTCCAATACCAGAAGTACCAGACGTAGCTGGTGCAGTTGGTGGTGTAGTAAGTGGTGTAACCGATACAGTTGGTGGGGTGGTTAGTGGAGCTACTAATGCAGTTGGTGGAGTAGTAAGCGGAGCTACTAATGCAGTTGGTAACGTTACTAATAAACTTACATAAAATGTCTTGGGGATTATTCAAAAGAAACATACTAAGAAAAACAAATCCAAACTATAACACTTTAGATGTAAATAAAGTTGCAAAGATTTGGGCTGATGAATATGATGCGGCTGCAAAGCGTGGTAGAGATTTACTAAATCAAGAATCAATCAATAGAGGTAATAAACAAATAATGGAAACTCTTTTTAGAGTAGCATTATTAAAAGGATTAGCAACTCCGCCTGGTCAAAACTTTTCTTTGGTAAATGAATTTGGAAATGGTGTAAAAGCATATTGGGCTGGTGCTCAAATGAATCCATTCCCAATTCCACTTATTCCAGCGCCAGGTACAATTCAAAATATAGCAGTTAATTCAAATATAGTTAGTAATGTTGGTACTTGGCCGATGTATCCACCAATTAGACCAGCTCAACGGCAGGAAATAATGGTTAATATGTTTGTACTTGCAGCTATTGTACATTTATTTTCAATAGGTGGATTTATACAAACAACATCGTTATATCCATCGGCGCCATCACCAATACCAGCACCAGCGGTAATAGCTTGGACAGCATATCTAATTCCACCAGCTATTCCTATTCCAAATATAAACTTCCCATCTGCAGATGGTAGTGAACCAGCTATAATTCAACAACCAGATGATGAACCTATATCTCAGTTAGGACCTACTCAAGAATATGAAGAAGAGGAATTAGAACAAACTGATATATTAAGTGGTGATACATCATTACAAAACGTTATTGATACAACAATACCAGAGGATGTATTGGATGATGAATTAGAAAATATTTTACCTGATTTCATATCACAATTAGAAATGGGTGGAACAAAGTGTGAATAAAAATCAAAAAACAATAAAACAAATATTTATATAGAAAGGAAAACATTTTATACAATGGACACTGACAAATTAGTAAAAGCAATACAAATTATAGTTAAGGAGGAAATCAAAGTGATTCTTCCTAAACTCGTTAAAGAGGGTGTTAAGAAAGAAATGGCTAAGTTATTGAAAGAAAACAAAAAACTTAAAGAAGCTGTTACACCAAAAGAACCAACATTTATGGATAAAAATGTAGTGGAGGAACCAGTTCAACCACAAAAAACATTTAGTAAGAATCCAGCAATAAATGAGGTATTGGCACAAACACAACCTTTTAACTCACAACAAAGACAAGCAACTGGTGGTGAAGATTATAGAACTATGAACTTTAACACTAGTGATACACATACATTGGGTGCACAAAGTATCCAACAAAATATGGGTTACAATCAACCAGTTCAAACTGGAAATGCTGGAATGGATAAATTGTTAAATAAAGATTATAGACAATTATTACAAGCAGTAGAAAAGAAGAAAGGTCCTTGGAGACCGGGAATGTAATATAAATTATGGCAGTTGAGTTAGGAAGAAAGATTGTAAAGGATACCAAAGAGTTTGCAAATTATGCAATTGGTGTTACCTTACCATTAACATTTGGTGAGAATACATTCGAGCAAGCATTTCTAACCAAAGACCAAGTTAAATCAAATATTAAAAATCTTCTACTTACTAAAAAGGGGGAACGTATTATACAACCCGAATTTGGTAGTGGGTTACAATCATTATTGTTTGAACAAAACGTAGATGATTTAGAAGGTAGAATAGAAGATACTATAAACGAAAGTTTAGAACAATGGTTACCTTATGTTACGGCAGACGAGATTGATATTGAATCAACTGATGAATTGAGAGATAACAATAAATTAAATGTTTCAATTAAATTCAGAATAGGAGAGGATATTAATTTAGAAACTCTAACATTTACAGTACAGGGATAATAAGATATGGCAATAACAAAAACATCAAAGAACTTTAAAAATAAGGGTAAAGATATAAAGTACCTTAATAAAGATTTTTCTCAATTTAGAGGAAATCTAATTGAGTTTGCTAAAACTTATTTCCCACAAACATATTCAGATTTTAATGAATCATCACCGGGTATGATGTTCATAGAAATGGCATCGTATGTAGGTGATTCACTTTCATATTATGTAGATGATACCTTAAAGGAATCATTAATGACTCATGCTGATGATATTGAGAATGTGATAGCACTTTCACAATATTTAGGGTATAAACCGAAGGTAACCTCACCTGCGGTAACAACTCTTTCAGTTTATCAATTAGTTCCTTCAATAGGAAGTGGTGCAGATAATACTTATGATGAAACATATCTTTTAAGAATAAAAGAGGGAATGAGAGTTGAATCCTCTAATGGTGTACAATTTGTTACACAAGATGTAGTAGATTTTAATGATGAATTGGATAGAGAAATTTCTATATATCAAAGAGATGGTGTAAGTGGTGAAGTAACATTTTATTTAATAAAAAAATTAGTACAAGCTATTTCAGCAGAGGTAAAGACTGAAGAAGTAACATTTGGGGCATATGAAGAATTTCAAAGTATAGATTTAGGAGATACGAATGTTATTGATATCTATGATGTAAGGGATTCAAACGGAAATAAATTCTATGAAGTACCCTACTTAGCTCAAGAGTTAGTATTTGTTGATTATCCAAATACTGAAAATAATGATCCTGATTTATTTCAATTTAAATCAACAACTCCATATATTTTAAATACACTTAAAACATCTCGTAGATTTGTTAAACAAGTAAATCCAAATAGTACAACAACTATTCAGTTTGGAGCAGGAGACCCAACAGTTAGTGAAGAAACAATTATTCCTTCATTTAAAAATGTTGGATTAGGATTACCTAATTCTATTTCTAAATTAGAAGAATCATTTGACCCAACAAACTTTTTGAAAACTAAAACATATGGAACATCTCCATCTAATACAACTATGACTGTAAAGTATTTAGTTGGTGGTGGTGTAGAATCAAATGTAAAAAAAGGTACGATTACTCAAATCAATGGAGCTGAATATGAAGAAGATTTAACAAAATTTACATCAACTCAATTAGGTTTATACAATGCAGCTAAATCTTCAATAGCAGTAGATAATGAAGTTCCTGCAACTGGTGGTAAGGGTGGTGATACGATGGAAGAGATTAGACAAAATGCTTTGGCTAACTTTGGTTCACAAAATAGAGCAGTAACTGCTAAGGATTATCAAGTAAGAGCATTATCGATGCCAACTAAGTTTGGTTCGATTGCAAAAGCATACGCTACGGCAGATGGTACATTGGATAACAATTCACCATCTTCTATTTTAGCTTCACCTAACGTTCTTAATGAGTTTACTGATTTGGTAGAATCATTTGTAAACAAACCCGAAGAGGAGGAACCAGATAGAAAAGCAATTAAAGATGAACTTCAAAAATTCTTATTAGGAAAAACTTCTAATGAGAATGAAAAGAATAATCCGTTTGCTATTAATCTTTATTTATTAGGATATGATTCTGATAAAAAATTATCACTCCTTAATAGAGCAATAAAAGAAAATTTAAAAACATATCTTTCAGAATACAAAATTCTAACTGATGGTATAAACATCAATGATGGGTTTATTATTAATATCGGACTTGAGTTTGAAATAATTACTCTAAAAAATTACAATAAGAGTGAAGTATTATCCGATTGTATATCTGAATTAAAAGAATATTTTAATGTTGATAACTTTACATTTAATAATACTATTAATATTTCTGAATTGGAATTAATTATAGCAAATGTTGATGGAGTTAGTTCAGTACCAAAATTAAAAATTATAAATAAGTGTGGTGGGCAATATGCAAACAACTCATACAATATAGAAGCGGCGATTAAAGATAAGATTTTATATCCATCTTTAGACCCATCGGTTTTCGAAATTAAATTTCCAGATTCGGATATAAAAGGGAGGGCAAGATAATGGCATACTATTTTTTAACAGCATCAAAAGATGCATCGGTGTACTTACAACAACCCGACCAAAACGCTGGTTTAGATGAGGTATTAGAGGTTAGTAAGGTTTACTATGGTAATATCAAAGATGTATCCAGAGCACTTCTTAAATTCGATGTAACGAACTTCTCATCATCACTATCAGCTGGTAGTGTAGGTTTTGAAGAAGCAAAACTTATAATGAAAGAAACTGAATCTGAAGAAATACCTTTAGAGTTCAATATTGATATTCATCCAATATCTCAAAGTTGGGAAATGGGTAAAGGTACTCGATTTGATGAAATAGAAACCGCTGGTGTAACTTGGAATTATAGAGAAGGTGATTCATCACTTAGATGGGTAAACAACATTGTAGGTGGAATTCCAGTATTTGCTACAAATTCAACTGGTTCATTTGCTGGTAAGGGTGGAGTTTGGTATTCTAACCTTAGTGGTTCCCAAAACTTTGTTTATAAAACAGAAGATATCAAAGCAGATATTACTACAATTTTTCAAAGTTGGTTAAGTGGTTCAATCCAAAACGAAGGATTGATAGTTAAACACAAAAACTCCATTGAAGAAGATTCAAATGATTATGGTATTTTAAAATTCTTTAGTAAAGAAACAAATACAATACATCAGCCAAAAGTTAGAATAGGTTGGGATGATGTAACATTTTCAACAGGTTCATTAACTGAATTAACATCAGAAGAAATAAAAGTTGGAATTAGGAATTTCAAAAAAGAATACAAAGTAAATACAACCCCTAAGTTGAGAGTAGTTGGTAGAGATTTATATCCAACAAAAACATTTTCATCTACGGCACAATATGGTATAAGTAAATTCTTACCAACAACATCATATTACCAAATATGTGATTATCATTCTGGTGAAGTGGTTGTTCCATTTAGTAATTATACAAAATTAAGTTGTGATTCTGATGGTAACTATTTCAATTTGAATTTATCCAATTGGGAAGTTGATAGAGTGTACAATATAGAATTTAAAATTACTATTGGTGGAGTTGATTATTTCTTTGATAATGATTACACATTTAGTTTAATTTCATAAAACGAATGAAAAACAGCGGATTAAAAAACGAAGCACAAGTTGCAAAAATCTTTGTTAGTGGTTCAGATGCTATACAAGCACCTAACCAAAACGGGATACGTCTTTTTCAAGAATCCGATTTATCTGATGGTATTATTAGTGGTAAATTAATAAGACCTAAATATAACACAAAGGAGTTAAAGAAATCAATTGATACTGATATATTTGAACTCTTACCAAATTTAGCACCTGATTTACCTGATACAGTTCTTCGTTCAACATATAATGAGGCATTAGCTAGAATTGATGATTTAACAAAACAATTAGAACAAGCTAATCTTACAATCAATGATTTAAATAGTATCATAGCTGAATTGGAAAGTATAGTAGAAGTACTAAGAATTGAAGTTGATAATGAAAAGTTAAAAGCTGATATAGCTAGAGAACAATCTGATATAGCAAATGTACAAATCGGTGAAACAACAATTGATTTACAAAACGCAATTCAGAACTCAATTAATGAAGCAATTCAAAGAGTATCATTAACTGCTAGAGTTGAAGCATTGTTGCAAGAGAATGAATCATTAAGAGAACAATTATTTGGATTATCTGCTAAAACTGGTGAAGGTGCTAAGAGTGGTGCTAACAATGGATTTACTGTTAAGGTAAATAATGGTAATGGGGATGCATCTCAACAAACTGAAGATTTATATGCTAAGTGTAGTGCTAAAGATGCTGGTAGTCGTGATATGACTGTTACATTAGAAGTAAGTAATATTACTACTGATAACAAAATAACTAATGTTGCATTTGAATTTGATGGAGAACCAAAATGGTTTAAAGTTAAATCAGGACCAACATCAATAGATACGGAAAGTTCAGCAACATATGAAACTGAATTTGATAATAAAGTAATTGGTACATCTAAGAAAAAAGGATTAAAACCAAGAAGAAGAACAATTGGTTGGAGAGGAAAAGCTACAAACTATAAAGGATTGGCATTGATTGTTAAAGTTACATTTGCTGATGGTTCGACTGATGAAGTAAAACTTACAACTAATTTAAGAAAAAATAGAGGTTAATAATGGCAATTAAAACATTTAAAGAAATAATAGATAATAAAGGGTATCGAATTTCTACTAAAGATAGAGAGATTTTCGAAGAAGGAACCCTACAATCATTCTTTGGATTTTCCGATTCAGATATGATTGAGTTTATTGTTTATGATGCCAATGATAATCAATTACCTCAAGGTGATGATGGTAAGTTAGTTAGATATGTACCATTAAATTCACAAAATATAAAAGATTATTTTTTAATAGCAGATGGTACTAAACTTCAAGCGTTTCAATTTCCAAATGAATATTTTATTGATGCGGAAAGATTGATTAGAGAAGCTGGGTATAACAATGGTATTTTTAAAACTGAAATTACACTTCTTAACAAAAGAGTTGGGTATGATAATCCAAATGAGAAATTATGGATTCAAGAAATATCACCATCAAGAACTGAAGTAAGATTATTACCAATTAAAAATGAAGTATCTAAAAAAACTGATTTATTAGCTAGATATAACGTATTACAAAAGGGTGGTAACTTTAGAGATGATGTTATTCCATATGTTGCTAATTTTGTAGAAATGGTAAAACCTGAAGAGGTTAGTTTCTTTATCAAAAAAACATATACTGAAAAATGGTACAACAATTTTGTATCGGAATTTGGTATAGGTGGATTTGAAACATTGGTAACTAAAATATATAACGATTTTAGAAAAGCAGTTTATAATGAATTTTCAAATAGAGAATCATCGATTACAAATGTAAACTATGGTAAACCAAAAAAGACTAAGCCATCATTACAATTCTCAAAAGAAGATGTTTACAAAGTATCTCAGAGAATCATTGTAGAGTTGGTTGAATTGTATCTACCTAAGAGAGCTATTCAAACCGAAACTGTAATTGATAGAGAGTTTGATGCTAGTATAGATAAAGTAAGTACAGTAATTCAAAGTAGAGAATCGGATGTTATAATTAACGCTAAGGTTCCTCAAGTAACTGTAACAAAAGAAAAACCAAAAGTTGAAGAAGAGAAAAAGAAATTAGATATAGCAATTAAAAAAGAAGTTCCAATAGAACTTCCTATTCCTGATTTCAAATTACCAAACCCAATTAAGAGTGTAAAGAAAGATAGATTTATAAATATATTTAGAAATAAAGATATTTCAAGATTACCATTAGAAGATTATACTAAACAAAAACCAAGAACACTATAACAATGCCAGTAAAAGTAAAAGGATTTGACGAGCAAGAGGGATATGATAACCAAAATCAAAATGAAAATTTTGGTGGTGGTGGTATTCCTGGTGGTGAAGATGTTTTCATTGATGCTGGAGGCGGCGGAGGTGGTGGTGGTTCATCCTCTGGTGGAAGTGTAGCAACCCCAACTACAACTAATACTTTTGTTTTTACAATAACATCAAACGAAAGTGGATTTACAACTTCGGTAAATAATGTTCCTGTTCCTACAAATAAAAGTGTTAGGATATCAAGAGAATCATTAGCAACTGAAGATAAACTTATAAAAATAGCTAAGACGGGATATAAGTGTGATGAGTATTATATAGTTACAATGGTAGATGATGATTTACCACTTATAAAAAACATAAAAGTTAGTGATACACCATTGGGAATATCTACTAAAGATATTGTACTTAGAAAATTTGTAAATGGTGAAGAACAACTTCCAGTATCTATTAAAAATACAACATCAAGTACTTTATCATTTAACCTAACAATAGGTGAAGTTGGTGTAGGAACTGAAAAAAATAAAATCAAATTCTTAATAGGTGATGTTGAAGGAGCACCTGTTAGTGTTGTTAAAAACTCAAAATCTTCAGCAGAATTTTTTCCAACAACGGGAGAATCTGAGTATGAAGATGTAAAAGGTACAAAATATTTAATAAGGTCAGCTGATACTACTCTATATAGAATTAGTGGTATGGTAATAACTAATGATAGTAATCAGCCAAAAGTATTAGAGGCAAATTCGGGTGAAACATTAGAAACAACTATAACTTTAAATTCTGATTACGAAATATCTATTTCTTTAGAGAAAGTTCCTGTACCTGATGATGAATTAGACCCACAAATATCTTTAGTAAAAACTGACCCAAGAAAGTATAACATAAATGAAAAATCTGGTGTTCCATTACTTATACAAAAGAATGAAGATGTACAAGCTATAACAATCATCGTTGGTGATGATATCTTAGAGTTTGATGAATTGGATGATTCGGATATTATTGGTATAACAATACCACATAGAGTATTTAATAAAATAGGACAATATAATATAAAACTATTCCCATTCTCATTTGATGATTATGAAAATCAAGTTAGAGAAGAAGAGGAACCTATTACAATAACACCAAAAGTAGTTACACCAAAATTTGTAGGTATTGAAAAGGAAACACCATCTGACCCAAAACCTATAAATAATCCATACAATCCACCAAGAGGTGGTGGAGGTGGTGGTTCTGGTGGAGGACAAGAACAATTTATTTCTGAAGAACAATTTGGAATTGATAGAGGATTTGGTTCGGGAAATGGTGGTGAACAACCTCGTAGACCTAATACAAATTTAAATTACTTTTAAGATATGGCTAGAAGAAGAAGAGGTATATTTGGAAGAAGGAGAAAGAATAGATATGGGAAAGGTTCCCGTAAAAATTCTAGCAATACTTCTAGCAATCCGCTAGTCAGAAGAGGTCCGTTTGGGAGAAGAAGAAGAAAGAATCCTCCTACAAATGTACCTCAAAAGAAAGGTGGAATTTTCCGTAAACTTAGAGAAAGAAGAAAAGCTCGTAGGGCTGGTAGAATTATGGGAACATTTGGATTGGATATTACCAACCCAATAAATAATCAAACTAACCCCAAATTATCAGTAAACGAATTAGGATTAAAATCTAATTTACCCCAAGTATCTTTATCAGATAGACCTAAAAATTTAAATGAGGTTGAATTACAAAAAGATATTGTAACTAAATTAGATGAAGGAACTCAAGATACGGAAACTGTGGATATTTTGGATAGAGGTATTGATTTAGTAATTAATGTTGTTGATGAGGTATCAGTAACAACTCCTGATATTAGAAGTATAGAATATCCCAAAGTAGTTAGAGGTGCTGATTTTGTGGGGTATGATGTTGATTTCATAATTAAATGGGATTCAATACATGCAAACTATGTAAAATTATTTGTAGGTAATTCTACTGATTTTGTACAATTAGCAGTAAAGGGAACACAATCATTCAACGTAAAAGATTTAATTGAAAGATATAATGTTGAAGTATTTGAAGATGGTGATAAAGTAAAAATACCACTAAAATTAATTCCGATAAATGAAGAAGGTAAAGAAGTCGTTGAGGGATTAACTGAAGAAGTACCAATCTTATTTGATAAAGGTGATTTAAATATACCAAGACAATTAGCAATTAATAGATTTGCAGAAGGGTTCATATCTCAGTTTTCAAATTGTGAATTCGATGAATCAAATTATTTAACCCACTTATTACATTTGGGTGATGGTGATAACAAAGTAATTACAACTTGGTTAGGTAGTGAAGATAGTTTAATTTTAAAACTATATGAACCATTACCAGCAGCTGTAACAACAAATCAAAAGGTTTGGATTACAAAGATTCAATCTAAGCCAATTATCGATACTATAAACTTAGTAGGTGATGGTGCAGATTATTGCCCACCACTACAAGGACCTAACTTTACATTAGAAGTTGATAGTGGAATAGGTTATCAAATGTATGATGATTTATTAGCTAGTGGTTCTACTACTAATACTGATTTAATCAGAAAGTATGTAACTAAGGTTGGTATAGATACTGAAAAGTTAAACATACAATATGCAACTGGTTCTAATTTTGATTTCGATAACTTTGTACACTTTGGTTCCGCTGAAGAAAGGATTAAAAACTTTTGGTATAAAGTAGAATTATTAGAATCATATCAAGACAAATATACTGAGTTAACAAATACTGAAATAGAATTAGGTTATGTGTTAGCAGAAGGTGTTGGGCAAGATGGGTACGTTATTATTGCTGAAAATGATGATAATTTACAATTAGATGGTACAACTTTAACGGCTGTAACTGCAATTCAATCACAAAAGCAATTAGATAACATTAATAACTTAATTGGTACATTTGATGGATTTGAATATTACTTATATACATCAACATCTGATATTGCTTATCCAAAAACAGGTGGAAGTATTAGACGTTCAACTGATTCACTATCATTAGCTTGGTATAATTCAGCAGTAACCGATGCTTCTTTATTCGATAAAAACAATGTAGATTATCTAAATAACAATCTTCCAGAGTTTATTAAGGAAGATTATCAAAACGAAGATTTCTTATTGTTTATGGATATGTTAGGACATCACTTTGATGTTATATGGGTTTATATCAATGGATTAAACAATTTAAGAAAACCAGAACATAAATCTGATTTAGGATTCTCAAATGATTTAGTTTATTCATTATTAGAATCGTTAGGTTGGGAAGGTAAGAAAGCATATGATTCTCAACACTTATGGGAATATGCATTAGGACAATATAAAGATGGTACACAAAAATACCAACAATCACTTAAATCAGCAAATGAAGAAATTTGGAGAAGGGTTATAAACAACCTACCTTACTTATTAAAACACAAAGGTACTTCTCGTTCTTTAAAAGCAGTAATGGCTTGTTATGGTGTTCCACAATCACTCCTTACAATTATGGAGTTTGGAGGACCAACTGACCCAACTGATGGTGGTACTCAACCATTTACTTTTGAGGATAGAACATCTGCATTGGTATTTGCTGGTTCACAAAATATTACACTTCCTTGGAAAGAATCTACCTTAAATGGTGGTGGTGATTCTATTGAAACAATAGAAATGAATGTTAGATTAGATGAATCAGAAAACACAAATTTGGTTCATGGTATATCATCTGGAATAAAATATTTTGAATTAGAAGCAGTACAAACTACTGGTTCATTTGGTAAAATTAAATTCTCAGTATCAGCTAGTAGTGATGTTTATTCATTAGAAACAGCTGAGAGAAGTTTATTTGATAACAAATACAAAACAATAGCTGTAACGAAGGATACTAACAATTCTACATCATCTATTAACTTATACCTAAAAGAATCAGTAAACGATAGATTATTGATTGATTTGGGAACATCTCTAACAATTGAAGAAGATTTATTATGGGATACTTCTGATGATTTATTGGTAGCTAGTGAATCCAAAATAACTTTAGATGAGTTCAGAATTTGGAAAGATTCATTAGATAATAATATTATCAAAACACACGCTAAACAACCTGATTCAATTGCAGGTAATAACTATACTGCATCTTCTGAAGATATGTTGGTTAGATTTGATTTTGAATATCCTCAAAATAGGTTTGAATCATCATCTATTTTAAATGTTGCTATTAGTAATGAATATTCATTACCAACGGCATCATTAAATAACTTCTCAAATGAAACTACATATCCGTATAATCACGAAGTATATGAAAGAAGTGTAACTGCACAAGTTCCTTCTTTAGGATTTAATTCAGCAGATAAAATTAGATTTGAATCTCAAACATTAGTTAGTGATTTATCACATAAAGTTAGAGCAACTAAAAAATCATTAGATAGAGCACCAATTGATTCATCTCGATTAGGATTGTTCTTCTCTCCAATGAAAGAGTTGAATATGGATATCATCAAATCATTTGGTAACTTCAATATAGATAATTACATTGGAGCACCTGCTGATGAATACAAAGATGAATATACTGAATTAAAGCAAGTAAGAGATTATTACTTCCAAAGACTAAATAGAGATATCTACGAATATATCAGATTAATCAGATACATTGATAAATCTTTATTCGATGTATTGGAAGATTTAGTTCCTGCTAGAGCAAAGGTTTCTAAAGGTTTATTAATTGAACCACATTATTTAGAAAGAAGTAAAACTAAATGGAAAAAAGCAACATCGGTAAGAGGTGATTACGATATGTTGGTTGATGCCGAAGGAGATATCGAAATAAGTGGAGATAACAATCAATTCAATACAACCTTAGATGCTGAATCAGATGTAAACCTTTCACATCAATATGATAATTACGATGCAATTATTAATGAAGAGGATGAAGTAGTATTAATATCTACCAATCCACAATATGATTCATCAATAGATGTAGATGAGGATACAAACTTAGTTGGTAACTATCCAACTTATCTTAGTGAAATAATTGTACCTGATGGTTCTAAAGCAGAGGCATTGGTTGAGGGTGATTCATTCCAACAAGTTGGTATGGACCCGAATTCATTAGCAAATGCTGGATTTGGGTTATACGCACCAATAGCTGGAACTGGTTCATTGGATACGATTGATATTAAAGGAAATGTAACTTCTTCAAGAAAGTTAATATTTAAAACTAAAGAAGAGTACATAGAAAGAATTAGTGTTCAAACCAAAGGATATCCTGCAACTTCAAATAACGAACAAGTTGAATATGAATTGCAAGATGTAACTAAAACAAGAAGTAAAGTTACAATACTTCCTATTGGTTCAACACCACCATCGGTTGGGAATGAGATAACTGAAGTTATTCCATTAAATGGATACTTTCCAACTCATTATAGATACAAAAATAACTTATCACAAGGATTAAGAAATTCATTCTTTGAAGGTTCAAAACAATCAGCTGATACAACCCCAGATGGGTTATCACCAGTTGAAACATTTACTACGAATCCAAACATTTTAAGAGTTGCGGATACTGGTAGAGGAAGTGGAGAACCAATTCTTGAGGTAGATTAATTAAATTTTAAAATAGTTATATTTATTAGTACATAATAAACAAAAGGGCAAATTAAAAAAAATTATGGGATATTTAGACAATACATCAATTACAGTCGATGCTATTCTAACCAAAAAAGGTAGACAGAAGTTGGCATCGGGTCAATCCCTCAACATTTCCAAGTTCGCATTGGGTGATGATGAGATTGATTACACATTGTATGAGCCAGCGCACCCAAAGGGTTCAGCGTATTATGACTCAGCAATTAAGGCGATTCCAATTATGGAAGCTAGTCCAGACGAAACACAAGTATTAAGATACAAGTTAGTTACATTACCAAAAGGTACAACTCAGATTCCAGTTGTAGCATTAGGTATTTCTTCAGTAGGAGTTTATCAAGATGAGGGGCAAGTTGCTCTTTCACCTACAACTTCACCGCAGGGAAATACAAATGCTGGATACACTGTTGTATTAGCAGACCAGAGAGCTGGTACATTAGCAGTAACGCAAGGAGCAACAGCAGCCGGTTCGGTTCCTGTTTTCTTAGGAGAAGAAATTACAACTACGGCACAAGTTGTTAGTGGTTTAGGATTCTCATTTACTCCTAACCCAGCGTTAACATCTAATGTTTCTACTACTATAACTGTATATGGAAATGAAACGGGTGGTTCACAAACCATTCCTGTAACTGTAACTTATAGAAGTAACAATTAATAAAGGATATTAGATATGGCAATTATAAACGACCCAAATATAACCTCCCAACTGCAAGATTTAGCAGCAGGGGGAACAATCGACAGTAGTGATGTTGTAGCCCTTTTAAACTCAGCACTTCCTGCAGGACAACAAATTTCATCAACAACCGGAGTATCATCTGGTATCTATAAAAGATTTGGTGAATTTGATAAAGTAAATGCAAAAGTAGAAGTAGTAACAACTGGTTTATGGACTGGTGATACTGGTTCTTTAACTGCGGCATTCACTTCATCAACTCAAGTAGCAGCTGCTAGTGGTGATTATTATTATAATGTGTATAACGCTGACCCAGCAACTGATACTTCAGCAGAAGTACAATTCGGTGTAGCGTATGGACACGTTAATGGAAGTGGTTCAGTATCATTAGCAAATTCAGATGATGCACTACTTGCTTCAAAAGCAACTTACGCTCAGTACAAATCGGTTCTTTTAGACCCAACTGATAATAAGTTCTCTTTTGAAAATGGAGCTGGTGTAGCAACTGATTCAAATGATATTTACGCTATTAACATTAATAGAAGTAGATATAGAGAAAAAATGGATCCGGGTAACTGGTCATTAACTCTTACTGGTACTGGAGGTACACATACTTTCATTGATGATAGTGGTAAGAAATTTGGAGATACTTTAGGAAAAGCTGGTAGAGTATTTAAAGTAGTAAGTGGTTCACTTAACTTAGGTACTGAAAACGCAGCAACTATTAATAGTACAACTTCATCTGGTGATGTAGGATTTGGATTATTCTATCCTGATAGAGGAATTATAGTTCTTTCTCCAGCAGCATTAGAAGATACAGTTGGTAATGTAGGTGTAAACGGAGCAAACGTTTCACTTGCTGGTTCACTATCAGTTGCAGCTGAGCAAGAAAATCATAAAATCTTAGTTAACGCAATTAATGTAGGTGGTGATTTCCAAGCAAGAAGAACTGAGAATGTATCTACACAACACTTCTTCGTAAGAGCAACGAATAGAGAATTTAACTACTCAAACAATCCAACGTATGTAAATGCTAACGGAACGTTTGCAGAAACATCTTTTGAAACTGACCCTAAAGCTTATATTACAACGGTTGGTTTATTGAATGATGCAAATGAATTGATTGCAGTAGCAAAAACTTCACAACCTATTGAAAAATCATTTGATAAGGAAGTTCTAATTAAAGTTAAACTTTCATTCTAATCAAATAGAATTATATTTATAAGAACCCCACTAAATGTGGGGTTTTTTGTTTCTTAATATTTATATAAAAGTATTTCTGTATGCTAAAAGAAATTCCAAAATCGGATATTGTAGTAAGACCTTTCAAAGTTTATAAAGAATGGACTTTGGATGAGGATGATATTACACCATTATATGGTACGAATCAAACGGACTTGTATGATGCGAATACTGATGTAAAAAATTCAAATGGAATATCTAAAAGAACTTTATACGATTCTGTAAAAGCTCAATTCTATCTAAATCCAGCTACATCATCTATTTTAACTGAAGTTGGAAAGAGAGAATCATATGCATCAACTGATGAGAGAGTTATTGGTGATACAATTGGAGTACTATCTATTCCACAACAATATTATGGTGAGGGAGTTAAGATAGGTTCATTACAAGTTGAATATGGTTCTATAACATTAACTGATGATACCAACTCTAACTTAATTGATTCAGCATCTAATGTAAAGGGAAATATTTTTTACGATAGAGGATTAATAGTTTTAACTGATGGTATTACCGATGGTTCAACTTTATCTTCATTTGATATTTCATATCGTTCTACAATGACTATTTACGAAAATGAAATATTCTTATCGGTAAATGAAAACGAATTTAATGTATCACAAAATCCAACAGCAGTATATGAAGTTGGTGGTACAAAAAGAAGAATAAGTATTACAAAGCCAGGTAGTAGATTAATAGACCAACAATATGTTTCTCAATCAATTTATCAACCGGGTTCAAAATATATAAAAGATAAATCACATCCAATTATATCATCAATTGATGGTGTAAGTGGTGGAAGTTTTGATGATTACCAAACAAGTGGTTCAATTGACCAAACAGGTTCTTATTTAGCACCATTTATTACAACAATAGGTTTATACGATAATGATAATAATATGGTAGGTGTAGCAAAGTTACCTCAACCAATTAAATCATTACCCGATTATCCAGTGAACTTCATAGTTCGTTTTGATACATAGGGTTATATTTATAATATATAAAGGAACACAATTATGACTTTAGAAGAAAGATTAAAAAATAACGCACCTGCTCAATCAAAAGCAAACCTTAAAGGTGGTGATAAAACTAAAATTGAAGCTGATGGTGGTTTAGATTTATCTAAAAACGAAGCTAAGATAAAGCAAGCTAGAGGTGGTCAACTAAGAAGTAAACCTTACTCTGATACATTTAAATAAAATTTAATGCTAAATTGGTTATGGAATGGTAACGATGTTACCGAAGATGTTATACCTGAAAATGCCGTAGGATTTGTTTACAAAATAGAACATATTCCTTCTGGTAAATACTACATTGGTAAGAAATCCTTACAAAGTGTTCGTAATGTAAAAATCGGAAAAAGAGAACTACAACGTATCAGAGAAGAGCGAAAGTTAGCTGGTATAAGAGGTTCACTCCCTAAAAAGAAAAAAGTTAGAAAATCTTCTGACTGGCAGAAATACTACTCATCAAACGATTGGATTAAAGAACAAATCTCAGAAGGTAAAGAAGAGGAGTTTAAAAGAAGTGTATTACAATTCTGCTATTCAAAAAAATCATTATCTTATTATGAAGTACATTATCAATTTAAATATGATGTACTTTCGGATGATAACTGTCTAAATGGTAATATATTAGGAAAATTTTATAAAAAAGATTTGGATAATTAAATTATTATTTGTATATTAGTACCTAATTGTATATACACAAAAAATAATATTATGACTTTAGACCAAATAGCAAGTAAATATGGAGTAAATAGAAACTCCTTAAACGCAAAAGATGATGCTATAAAAATAGCAATCAAATCAATTCAAGACCTTGTAAAGGGTATGGAAAATAAAAAGGTTGATACCGAATTTATAGATGCAGTAAAAAAGTTAGGTAACTTTCTTTATGATGTTTCCGATTCTACTATTGGGTAGATAATTTGGATATATCAAATATTTTTCGTATATTTGTTTAAAATTTAATTTATGCTCTCCGCAAGAAATAAGTTAGTTGTTATAAACGTATTGGATTCTGCATTAGGTGTTGGTACATCAATGAAGGGAAATGAACAAGCACATCATTGTCCTTTTTGTCATCACCATAAGAAGAAACTACAAATAAATTTAGATTCACAATATTGGCATTGTTGGGTATGTGATTCTAAAGGTAGGAGTATTCAATCCTTACTTTATAAACTAAATGTTGATAAGAGTGAATTAGCAAGAATTCATTCTATATATGGTGAGTATAAACCAAAACGAAACGAAGTAGAAGTTGAAAAGATAGTTCTTAGACTTCCAAAAGAATTCAAAACACTTTCTAAAAAACCAAAATCAATTAATCCAAGCTATAATCAAGCAATTCATTATCTCAAACAAAGAAGTATTTCTATGGATGAGGTTTTGAAATATAACATTGGTTATTGTGAGGAAGGATTATATAGTGGTAGAATAATTATTCCATCTTATAATGAAGATGGTGAATTAAATTATTTTATTGCTCGTTCTTTTTATGAAGATGAAAAGATGAAGTATAAGAATCCACCTGTTAGTAGGAATGTAATTGTATTTGATAATCAAATCGATTGGAAAGAACCTATTACATTAGTTGAAGGTGTTTTTGATTCATTCTCAGTAAAGAGAAATGTGATTCCTATTTTAGGAAAGTTTATACCCCGAAGTTTACAAGCTAAGATTAAAGAAAAGGGTGTAAAGGAAATCAACATATTGTTGGATTCCGATGCAGTAGATGATTCTACTAAGCATGCAAATTATTTTATCAAAAATGGTATTAAAGTAAAAAACATTATACCTGATGGGATGGATGCAGGTGATATGGGATTTGATAAAGTAAATGAATTATTAAAAGAAACCAAAGAAACTGGTTGGGATGATTTAATCCTAAGTAAACTAAATAATATATGAAGGTAGAAAAAATTTACCATTTAGCGGATTTACATATTCGTAATCTAAAAAGACATAAGGAATATAGAGAAGTATTCCAAAAATTCTTAAACAACGTAGATAAAGATAACATTGAGAATTCCGTTATTTATTTAGCTGGTGATATTGCACATGCAAAAACTGAAATGAGTCCTGAGTTAATCAGAGAAATCAGTTGGTTCTTAACTGAGTGTGCAAATAGAAAACATACATTCTTAATCACTGGTAATCACGATTGTAACTTAAATAATAATTATAGATTGGATGTACTTACTCCAATCGTAGAAAACTTAGAAAATGATAGAATCCATTATCTTAAAGACACTGGTGTGTATCCCTTCCATAATCTTACTTTTGTGGTTTATTCGATACTCGATGAAAAAGAGAATTGGCCAAAGGCGGAATTGGTAGATGGTGAGAATACTATTTGTTTATTCCACGGACCTGTAAACTTAGCACAAACTGATATAGGATATACTGTATCATCGAACTCTTTCACAACTGATATGTTTGAAGGATTTGATATGGTGATGTTAGGTGATATTCACAAAAGGCAAACATTAGGTTCACCAACCATTGCATATGCTGGTTCTATGATTCAACAAAACCACGGAGAATCATTAGATAAACATGGTTATTTATTATGGGATGTTGAAAGTAGAACATTCGAAGAGTTTGATTTACCAAACGATTATGGGTTCTATACATTGGATGTAAACAATGGTGTAGTTCCAACAGTTACTAATATGCCAAAGAAACCTAGATTAAGAGTTAGAGTTTCAAATACTGACCCATCTCAGATTAAAAAGGCATTAACAAAAATTAAAAAACAATATAAAGTACAGGAGTTCACTGTTACTCGAATGGATACCTTATCTAAACAAAAGACTGGTAACTTCGATGATAAGTTAGCTATTGGAAATGTGAGAGATGTTGAATTCCAAAATGAACTAATTAAAGATTATTTGGAAAGACAGTATTTGGCAGATGATGATACTATTGATAAGATTAAACAAATCAATAGACAAATCAACACAAAGTTGGTTGATGATGATGTAACACCGAATATACAATGGGTTCCTAAAGAATTTGAATTTTCTAATATGTTTTCGTATGGTGAGAACAATAAGATACGATTTGAAAACACTAATGGTATAGTAGGTATATTCGCTCCTAATGCTTCAGGTAAATCATCTTTATTCGATGCACTATCCTTTTGTATATTCGATAAGACAAGTAGAACCTATATAGCAAAGAACATTCTTAATAATAGAAAGAGTAACTTCTATTGTAAACTACATTTCCAAATAGAAGATGTAGATTACTTTATTGAGAGGAGAGCTAAACTAATTAACAAAGGGAGAAACCTAAAAGTAGATGTATCCTTTTGGAGAGAGGATGAGAGTGGTATCCATTCATTGAATGGAGAGCAGAGGAGGGATACCAACTCCATCATCCAACAATACTTAGGAACCTATGAAGATTTTGTATTAACTACACTTTCACTTCAAGGTAACAACTCTCTATTCATTGATAAATCACAAAGTGAAAGAAAAGAAATCCTTGCTCAATTTATGGGTGTGGATATCTTCGATAAACTTTACTCACATGCATCGGATGAGAATAGAGATAACGCTTCTTTGATTAGAAAGTTTAAGAGAGATGATTTTACTCAACAATTAGCTGATATTCAAATTGATTTAAAAAGAGCAGAAGCTGAGTATAAATTAGAAGAAGTAAATCTAACAACTGCTAAGGAAGAGGTGGATAAGCACAATCAGAAATTAATCTCTCTCAACGAAAAGATTGTAAAAGTTAAATCCGACAATTATTCTTTAGATGAGTTAGAAACTAAAAAATCGACTTTGGAAACTTCTTTGACCGACTTGTTATCTCAAAGAGATACAACACAATCTAAGATTGGTAAGTTAGAAGAAACTCAAATTGAATTAGAAGAAAAAATCGATTCCTTTGATGAGGATGAGATTACTGAAGGGTATGATTTGTTTAATCAATACACATCGGATTTAAAGGATTTAAATAACGAATTAGAAAAGTTAAAAATCAGAGAAGATTCTTTATTAGAGAGAATGAAGCATTTGGAATCACATCGATATAATAAAGATTGTGATATTTGCATGGAAAACTCCGAATCAATTATTGATGCTAAAGTGGGAGTAACTGCAGATTTAAGTATATGTTCAGTTAATAGAAAGGGAATGTTAAAACAAAAAGATGTTTTACTTCTTGCTATTGATTCACGTAAACGTTATTCTGATTTATTAAAAGAACTTAATAAGTTTAAGGGTGATGAAACAAAAGTAAGTAGAGATATTAACATACTTATCAACAAGTTATCAACATTCGAAACTCAAGAAATCAAACTAAATAACGAACTTCTTCAAGTTACACAACTTATTAAGGATTATTTAGAAAATGAAAAACAAATTAAAAAGAACAAAGAACTTAGAGATGAGATTGTTGATGTAAGACATGATTTAGGAAAATCAAAACAAATCCTAAAGAATAGTGAAGCAGATATTTTAGTTCTAAATGGTTCAGTATCATCTCTAAAGAATCAAAAGAAAACAATCGAAGATAGAATCGAAGAGGTAGAAAAGTTAGAAGAACAACATGGTTTGTTTGAATACTACCTAAACTCATTAGGTAAAGATGGTGTATCTTACGAATTGATTTCAAAGGCACTACCGATGATAGAAGGTGAAGTAAACAATATCTTAGGTCAAATCGTAGAGTTTGGATTACAATTAGAAATGGATGGTAAGAACGTTAACGCTAACATCGTTTACGATGACCAACAATGGAGTTTAGAGATGTGTAGTGGTATGGAGAGATTCATTAGTGGATTAGCCATTAGAATCGCTCTAATCAACGTATGTAATCTTCCTCGTCCTAACTTCTTAGTAATCGATGAAGGATTTGGAACATTGGATAATGAGAACCTCACATCATTGTATATGTTGTTTGCATATCTTAAAACACAATTTGATTTTGTAATGATTATATCACATATTGATTCAATGAGAGATGTAGTAGATTCTCTTATGGAAATTAAAAAAGTAAACGGATTTAGTAACATTAAATTTTAGTAATGAATAAAATAGGAATTATAGGACAAGGATTTGTTGGTAATGCAGTTGCCCAGAAGTTTCAACAATATTATGAATTATTAACATATGATTTAGATGAAACAAAAGCAAACGCAACTGAAGAAGAAGTATTAAGTTGTAATATATTATTTCTTTGTTTACCAACACCAATGAGAGAAACTGGTGAATGTGATATTTCAATTGTGGCAAGTGTATTAGAAAAAGTAGTTAATTTAAAACAACCAAAAGTAGTTGTAATTAAATCAACTGTACCACCATTAACAGTTGAATCTTTTAATAAGATAACACCTAAGAATATACAAATTGTATTTAATCCAGAGTTTCTTACTGAAAGAAATGCGGTTGAAGATTATAATAATCAGAAAAGAATTATATTGGGTGGACCAAGACCAGCAACAACAACTTTAAAAAGAATCTTTTCAAAAGTATTTCCAAAAGCAGATATAATTAAAACTGATTCAACACATGCTGAAATGGTAAAGTATTTAACAAATACATTTCTTTCAACTAAAGTATCTTTTGCAAATGAGATTTATCAATTATGTGAGAAGGTTGGAATTGATTACGATAAAGTTGTAGAATATGCAACTTATGATGAGAGATTGGGAAAATCACATTGGATGGTACCTGGTCACGATGGTGATTTCGGATATGGTGGACATTGTTTCCCAAAAGATTTAGCTGCATTGATTCATCTAGCACAACGATTTGGAACAACTACTAATGTATTAGAAGCAACTCAATTAACAAATGATAAAGTTAGACAGAATAGAGATTGGGAACAAATGAAAGGTAGGGCAGTTAGTTAGACCTTAAAATGTTTTGTGGTTGAGTTTGTTTAGGTGTTACTTTTTCTTTTATTAAACTTTCTACCAACCCATTCATCTTATATCCTTTTTCCTTACAAAAGGATTTTAATAATTGATGAACTTCGGCATCAATTTGTAACATTGCATATTTTTTATTCATTTCTTTAGAACTCTTTAGTTTTCTTTAGAATAAATATTCTAAATTATATTTTTGAAATATTTATAATGGAATTAAAGGAACTATTTCTTAATGGCAAGAATAAAAAAATATTCACCCGAACAAAACTTATCATCATTTCAGACATTCTTAATAGATGACAATCCAAACTCGGATTACTTCAGAATAACAGAATTTAAGGATACATTTACTGGTGGTAAGAATGGATTTCTAATAGAAGGTTCAGAATACCTAAAAGAATCAACTGAAATAAAGATTGAACTTTTAGATGTTGCTGGAAACCCAATCTATTTTGAACCAGGTAATGGTATTCCAGAATACTATGAGGGTATATCTAAACTAATAGCTGTTTACATTTATAATGATACTCCGATTGGATTAGGTAAGATTACCATTTTAGGTGAACTTAAACAATACGATGATAATGGTGTTAAAAGAGATATCCCAGACCAATGGAAAGGTGCCTATAATGTTAAATGGGAAAGAACCTTTCAAATCAATAAACTATTAGCTAACGAAGATAAAGTTAGATTCTATCGTAGACCTGAGGTTACCATAGATGAAATAGTAAAACCAATCTTTAGTGGTAATCCACCAGTAGTAACACAAACTGGAGTAGTAGATGGTATTCCATTGGTTCCAAACGCAGGAACTGATTTATCTAATTTTACATTACCTACAAATTATAGATTAAAGATTAAGAGTGGAAATAAATGGACGGGTTCGATTGATGAAGAAATTATCACATTTGATAATATTGATTATGCACCAAAAATCGAAGAAATTGTAAATGAAAATGAAATAATTGTTTCTCCTCCATATGCGGAAAACAATATAGTAAAATCATTTACAAATGAAAGTTATTCATTAGAGTTTCCATATATAGAAAATGTAGCTGATTTAGCAACTGCACTAACTGGTTCATTTGCTAAGATTAGTATTACTGATATGAAAACTTTTGTAGGTGATGCTGCAAGAGTAAAAGTATTTAGAAGGTCTCAATCAAACTTAACTGATTTCGAATTTGTACAAGAGATACAATTAGAATCAAATGAGGTATTAAGAGATATAACAACCTTCGCTAAAAAAGAAGAACCTTATGGATTCTTCACACAACCAGTAATAGATGAATATTGGGTAACCTCATCAAATGATTTTAATGTAACATTTAATCAAGATGTATTATATAACTCAGCAAAATTAAATTCATCCCCTGATAACTTTTTCTTTACTACTGAAAGTTTTTCAATTCAGAATGGTGTAGAATATACTTTAGATTTTAATGTAAGAAAGGGAGAAAATACTTCTGGTGATTATTTAAAAGTATTTTTAAGTGGTTCTAATGGTAGTACACCAACATCACAAACAATAACAACAATTAATTCATCAAATGGTATTTTACAAAAAACAAATATCAATGAAAATATTATAGCAGATACTTTTGATTCTGCACGATTATACTTTGAAGTAAGTGGTAGTGATTGGTATGTAAACAATGTTAGTTTAAAAGCATCTCAAGAAACTTCATTCTCACCTGATGAAATTACATTTGTTCAACAAGTACCAAAATTCTTAGTAACTGAAACATTTGATTATCGATTTGAATTTTACGATATCAATAATAATTTTATTCCTGTTAGAGTTGAAGATACCAAAACATTTGTAGGTGGTAACGTAAACTTATTTGAAAAGGATATAGAAATTACACCTGATAATTTATACTTCTCATTCGATTCAGCATCAAATCCAGCTAACGCACTTCCACCAACCATTATTAACTTAGAAGTTTTAACTGATTTAGTAACTGGTTCAATAACATATACATCTGGTGCTTATGATTTAAAAGGTAATCTTCTATCATCATCACAATATGTTGGTGGGCAATATCCTGGTTACTTAACCGATTGGGATGTAAACTTTGGTAGACAACCATTTTTAAGAGTAGAAGATTTTACAGGTTCAAGAGATGATATTACAGTTCAATTCATTAGATATACTGGTGCTATTGAAGGTGTATCTGATGATTTTGTAATTAGTAGAGTTGAAGATGGTAAAGGTGGGGTTAGTTTTGAGATAGTACCATTCAGAGGTGTTCAGATAAAAAACAAAGAATCTAAAACTTTAGAAATCCAAGCAGTAAGAGTTGATGGTATAAATCGAATAGATTTAAGAGCTGGTTTAGATAGAGGATTTTCAGATGCTAAACTTCATGTACTTTCATCTTCATTAGATGGTACACAAACATATGTATCACTTTCACAAGCAATTACAAATCCTGATTTCTTAGAAGGTGTAAGTGTTGGTGAGACTGGTAGTGGTGAAATTGATTATAATGCAATCTTTAATAGAGATGCTATTGATAATGAGTTGACGGTTTATCTTATGGATGGTCCGCTTTCTGAATCAATACTAACATCACAAATTTTAACGGATTTAAAAGATGGTTTGAATCCGGGTTTAGTAACTTCAACAGCTGACCAATTTAATATAAAATATAAACCAAGAGAAGCATTCTCATTTGACCCAACAGAAATAATAGTTACATCATCATTTCAACAAAGGGGTACAACACTAAATCCATTATCAGCTAGTTTAAAGGTAATACCATCTGCATCTATTGCTCCATTAACTGAACTACCCGAATTATTTGTATTTTATGAAACTGGTGCATTTGATGATAGTATTGGTGTAGTTGTAACTGATTTTGTTGGTAATGTAATTGATAGTGGGGTACCGGGTGTAACGGCTGGTGTTTCATATTATGATGCAGTTGAAACAAAACAATTAAACTTTGAATTTACTTATACTGAACCAATTACATCAGCATCTGTAACCGCAAATAAATCATTCTTTATTACACCTGATGGTTTACCTGGTCAAGATTCTATTACAATTGATATAGACCCAAATCCAGTAGCATTAGGTTCAAATCACAAAGGTGATGTTTACAACTATGCATTAGCTGATACTGATATCCAAATAACACAGGGGGATTTATTTTTAATAAATACTGCTAGTGGTAATCCTGGTACATTTACAACAACATCTATTGTACCAATCAATATAACATATGGAACTTTAGTTGGTGATTCAACTACAACTATGAGTTTAGCTGGATTTGAATCAATGTCTGCTCTTAGTGCTAGTGTACAATATAATTTTGATATTCACCCATACTTTACAGCATCTTTAATAACCGCAAGTAGAACACAAAAATTTACAAAAGTTGTAGAGGGTGGTGGACCTATTGAAGTAACATTAGACCCAATAGCAACTGCATTAAACGCTGATGAAATTGGATTTGTTTCTGATTATTCAAGCGCAACAACTGAAGTATTTATAAAACAAAATGATGAGTTCTTCTTCTATGATGAATATGATGGTGGTAGACCGGGTACATTCGTAACTGCATCTATATCAGCATCAAACATAGAATTTACTGAACTATCATCTTCATTTAGAGATTTAAGTGTATCTGGTAGTATATCCTCATCTGGTGGAGAAGTATTACACTTTAAAGGATTTGGTGGATTAGCAAACAACCAACCATCTGCTAGTATTACATATAACTTTAAGGTTTATCCTTATTCATTAACTGCTGGTGTAGCTGGTGTTCCGAGAATAGTTTCAAAAACACAAACATTCTCAAAAGTAAATGATGGAACTGCTGCAAGAAAGGTTAGTTTAGTAGCTAGTAGTGATACTGTTATTTATGATGGTGATGGTGTTAAGGTTGCACCATCTGGTGATGTTGTATTATCGGCAACCGCAATAAATGTAACAGGTTCTGCTTTCTTTAAATTCTTAAATGTTGATGGTTCAACAATACAAGCATCATCAACAGTCAATACAACAACTATCGGTGATTTACCAGCTACTGGTTCAACAAAAACATTTACAGTTGAATTGAGAGATGGTACTTCTGATGGAACAATAGTTGATACTGATAGTGTAACTATATCTGGTATAGCTGAAGGTTCAACTGCATATTCTGCACAACTTTCTAATCCAGCATCTTCAGTAACTGTTGAAGTTGATGGTACAACTTATTTTGATAATGCTGGAACTTTACTCAGAGCATACAAAGGTGGAACGGAATTACAATATGTTGAAGAATATGATGAATCGGCAGTAGACCCAATTACATTCTTACCAATCGGTACATTCGGACAATTCTCAGCATCTATATATGAGATATCATCATTTTTAACACAAGGTACTTTAAGAGATTCAAAAGAAATAGTATCTTCTTCTGGTGAATTATATGCTAGTTCATCAGCTGTAACTAATTGGAATTCACCTCAACAAAATACACAAGGATTTATTGTATTTAAAATTGATTTTGAAAATGGTAGGGGTGAACAATTTGTACAACAATCATTCTCAACTGTTTTTGAAGGAGCAACTGGACCTGGTATTGTTGTGAGGGGTGAATGGGATGAGGAAATAGCATATATATTCGATTTAACTCAAAAAAGAAGAGATGCTGTATTTAGAGAAATTAGTGGTGATGTTCACTATTGGGCAACTACTGAAGAATTAATAAACAAATCGGAATATACTGAAGAATCTGATGGATTGGGTAATGATGATGGCATTTATACTGCTCAACCTGTTTACAATGGTGGTTCTCCACCATCTGAAGGTGATATTGATGCTGGGGGATGGCAATATTTAGGTCAACAAGATTTCTTCGTTGCTGCTAAGTTAGCAATCTTTGAAGAATCATTTGTTAAAAATACAATCAATGTTGGTGAACCACCTGCTGGAAACGATAACGCAAATATAGCAATTGTTGGTGGAACGGATAAACCTTACATAGCGGTTGGACAAACTGGTACTCAAGGATTCGGACAACCGGGTGCATTTTTAGGAGTAACCAATGATATGGGTGGAGCTGGTGTTGGAGCCAATAGTACATCAGGAATACTATCATTAACAGGTACAGATAATGGTGGAAGTTATAACCAATTAAAATGGGATGGTGAAACTTTAACAATTAGGGGTTCCATAAGACAAACATCCGCTGGTGCTACAGAACCATCATTAAGAGGTATATGGGCTACTGCTACAGTTTATGCCGCTGATGATTTAGTTATCTATAACGGACAAAGTTGGACAGCAAATTCAGCACATACATCTGATGTATCTGGTGGTGCTAGTGATGGACCTCCAGCAGTAGGTCCTTGGACTGCTGCATCTGGTACTGGTAAAACTGTAGGTCTTGCTGCATCTGATTTTGTAATAACATTTGACCAAGATGGTAATAACCCATCACCAACTACTATCGATTTAATAGCATCATCATCTAATTTCATAGACCCTTACTTTAAATTTACTGGTGGTAGTACTTTCTTTACTGACCAATCAACTTATGCTAATAGTGGAGAAACAAATGGAAATAATGAAATTATAAGTTCAATTGATTTAAGTACAACAACTATATCAGATATGCCTCTTCAATTTAGAGTTGGTGTTGCTGATGGTGGATTAAGTGGACAAGGTCAGAATGAATTAATTAGTGATGTAATTAACGTATTTGGTGTTAAGCCAGGTTCTGATACTGACCCAAATTTCTTTATTACTCCAACTGCTGGTGGTACTCAAATAAAAAATAGTACTGGTACTATTACACTACAAGTTCAAAAAGCAGATTTAAATGGAGTAGCTAATATAACATCTGGTACTGATGCACGAATTTATGATACTGGTACTGGTGATTTGATTACATCCAGTATACATGCAACAGAAACTGTTGCAGGTGGGGTGGTATATAATCCAACACTTGGTTCTGGATTTATAAATGGAACTAAAACACTTTTACTAAAAGATAATGGTGGTAATGTATTAGATTCAATAACATTATTGGATGTAACTGATGGTTTGGGTGGAGGTTCATTTATCGCATCAAACTTAAAAACATCAAGAGACCCGATAACTAATAACTATACTCCAACTACATTAACTCTTCAGGCATCTTTCTATGATACGTCTGGAACTGAATATACAAAGAACGTAACAATAACACCAAATTGGAGTGGTACAGTAGACCAAATGAAAATAGGTACTGCAACGGGTGCATCTCAAATTACAATTACAGCCGATGATGGGGATGGTACTTCAATGACTCTTGGAGATACAAGTTATACCGATACTAAAGATGTTGTAGTAACTGCTGTATTTACTGACCCTGCTACCTCACAAACAACCACAATAAACGAAACATTCTATATTATATCTGATGGAGCAGATGGTATTGATGCAATTACTGTAATTAATACAAACCAAGCACACTCACTACCAGCTTCATCTGCTGGTGTGGTTTCATCATATACTAATAGTGGAACTAACATTAGAGTATTTGAAGGTACTACTGAATTAAGTTATTTTACTACACCTTTGAATGATGGAACATGGGGAATTACTACAACACAATCTCCATCTTCTACAATTACGATTGGTAGTGTAACTGATAATGGTGATGATATTGATATTGGTAATCATTCCAATATGGATAACAATGAAGATACCGTTACCATAACTTATAATATTTCAGGTAAAAGACTTTTAGGAGATGCGTTTACAGCAACAACAACACAAACTTTAACCAAAGTAAAAGATGGTACGGATGGTGCCGATGGGGATGCTGCTGGTGTTGTATATGCTGGAGCTTGGGAAGTTGGTACGAATAACACTTATAGTGACCCAACTGAATATCTTTCTGGTGATTTAAAATATGTAGTTAAATATGATGATGGAAATGGGGATAGGTTTTATACTACGGAAATAGAACACTATCATAGAGGAACTTGGGTTGCAAATACACAAGATTATGCTGTAAATGATATTGTATATAACCCAACGGGTACAGGTGGTCCTGATGGTACATATTATGCGGCTAATAGTTCAATAACTGGACAATCAAGAACTACAAACCCACAAGCAAGTTCTCTTTGGGATTCATTAGGTTCGGCTGCTAACTTAGTACCTATGAATGGTAATGGTGGATTACAATTGGATGGTGAAGATGCATTCGCAATATTTGGAGCAGAGTTTACTTCAGTAGCAACTGATATCCTTTTTGCCGAAGATGTTTACGCTAATAGAACTATAAATGTTGGTACGGGTGAAAATAATAAACCTGTTATATCACTTAACGCTGATACTGAAAATGATAGTGCATCACCTTACATTTCAATTGGACAAACAACTCAATCATTTGAACAGGATGGTATTTTCTTAGGATACCCAAGTGAATCAGCATCACCAGTAATGTCATTAGTATCTGGTTCGGATTACTTCATATATAATGATGGTGTAATTGCATTATCAAACGCTGCATTGTTAGGAACTGGTTCAAACGCTATTATACAAGGACCAGGTCTTCAAATAGGATATAAGTTAGATACTCAATATAATTCAAATGATAATCGTTCATATAATTTTACTGTAACTCAAGGTGGTATCGTATCTGCATCTCAGGCATATGTAGAAGGAACAATTAATGCAAATTCCGGTAGAATTGGACAATGGAGAATTACAGAACCTGATGAGGATGGAAATGGTGATTACATTGATGGAACTGGTGGTGTTTTGAGAGATAGTGATGGTGAATTGAGGTTTGACCCTAATGAAGCAGAAATACAAATTTATAGTGCATCTTATGATGATACCAGTATAGAGTTTCCAGCAACATCATCTGTATCAGCATCAAATGGTAGATTTTATATAGATTATGGTAATGGAGCAGAGCTAGCACCTGTAATACATTTGGAAAGAAGTTCATATGCTTCTGTAAGAGATGGTTCAAAAGTTCAAAATGTTTTAAATCAGGTAGACGATGAAAGAGCAGGATACTACTTCGACTTATCAGATAGTTCAATGGCTGGACATGAGTTTAGTTTCTCAATGAGAGTAGATGGTATTGGTACATATGGTGGTAGATATAATAAATCAACAACTTTAGATACATCAGAAACTGGACAGAATTTCTTAATTATAACAAGTAGTGCTTCTCCTGGTTCTACTGGTGCATATATTCAAATTACACCATCTGCTAGTATGGAATCTCCTTGGGCTGGTGGTAACGGATTAGTTGGAGACCCCTCTTCAATGGAATTTCACTATTATTGTGAAAACCATACTGGTATGGGTAATAGAACTTATATCTATAATGATGGATTGGCAATAGAAAGAGAAGCTACTTACATTGAAAGAATAACAATTGGAAGTCAAAACTCATTTACATCTACTGAAGGTGGTAGTGGTAATTTTAGTTTCGCACAAAGTGCACAAACATTTTATAGGTTATTATCTGGAACAACAACTGTGAACCAATATGGTTTCTTACAAAATGCAACTGCAAATGAATATACAGCTTTCTCAACATCAACAACCAATTTAGATGCAGGACCAATTACACTTACTGATATTGCTTATCCAACATTGCATGTAACTAGTAATAATATTCCAGACGCAGAGTTTACATCACAAACACCCAACTATTCACCATCATATGATGGACAAGTACATGGTGGTAATTTCTTGTTTGCTTACCCTTCAGCTGGTTATAGACGAATATATTTGTATTTAGAATTATGGAATGATGATGATGAAGAATTAGTATCTACAAAGTATTTAAGCCAAGTTTACTCAGCGGGTAGTAGTGATGGAACTCATCAATGGGTAGCAGATGATAGTGGTGGTAGTGGTATTCAATCCGTTATTGGTACTACTAAAATTACTTTAGAAGATGGTAATACAAAATTAGCAAAAGATATTACTTTAGATGATAAAATTTTAGCATGGGATAGTGATACTGATAAGTGGGTATCGGCAAGAATATCTGATATTAAAAAACGAAATGTAAGTGAAATTTATAAAGTAACTATTGATGGTAACGAAATTGAAGTATCAGATTCGCATGGATTTTGGTTGTTTGGTAATCAAAAAAATTCAGGTCAAATAAAAGTATCAGAATTATATAAATATAAATTAGCTGGCAATCCAATGACACAAGATAGTTTAAAATTGTGGGTTAAGGATGGTGATTCTAAAAAGAAGGTTGCTATAACCAATATTAGAAAAATTGAAAAAGAAGAAGAGGTAATAACCTTTAGTGTACCAAACTATGTAAACTATGTTTCAAATAATATTATTTCTCACAACGTATTTGGTGGTTTATACTGGTATCAACAATCAATGGATTATGGTAATTCAGCAATGGGAGCTCGCACAACTTCAGGTGGTACTACTAGTTGGGATATTGAAATACCTGAAAATGCTAATTATAAAGTTAGATTCAAAATTACCCTTATATCAAGAGCATCTACAAGTGTAACAGTAGGTAGAACCTCTTCAGCAACTGTAACAAACGATTATGATTCATTTAACTTCTACTTTGATTCAGATAACTCCAATCAAACTGGTTATCTAAATGGTGGTTATGCATATGGCTCTAGTCCATTTAATGCACAAATTAATGTTCAAAAAAATAACAACTTTATTGAAATTGTTCCTGCTGGAATACAAGTAGTATCTGGAACTGGTAGATTTGTTAGAATAAATAGAAGAGACCAAAATGATGATGATGTTGAACTATTGGAAGTAATTGATGGGGCTGTAAAAATAGAATCAAGAGCTGAAGTATCAAATGGTACGACAGCTGATGATAAAATGGCTCTTTCAATAGCTGGTAATATTAAACCTACACCTAACGCTGCATCTTCAGATACTACATCTGGATGGAACTTAGGTGGCAGCTCTAACTATTTTAGAGAGGGTTGGATGCGAGAATTAAATGGAACTCCAATTGGTACAATGCAATTAGTTGCAGCATGTTATTTTGGTGTAAGTACAACTGGAACTATGTTAGGTCCATATAACACTACCAATGTTTCTGGTGTAACTAGGTCACAAAAGGGAAGATTTACGGTAACACTTACTAGTACAACTGGTTTTACTTTGTCATCTGGATTGGGATTTGCAAGTGGATATGGTAGAAATGGTTCAACTGATGGTGGACCTGGAACAAATATGGGTGATGGTGAGTTCTCTTTTAATGTTGGTGTAAAAGTAAAATCTGCTAATATTGAAGTAAATGTTAAAGATAATAACAACGATAATGATAGAGACCCAAAATATGTATATTTTGTTTTATTCGCAGATTAATAATTAAAAGATAAATTATGGATAAGTTGTATTTTATATTTGAAACCTCACAATCACTTTCTGATACGGGAATTGGTTCAACTACCGAACAAGAAGTGAGTGAATCAAATGATGTTTATAGAGTTAGAGTTGATTGGGTTACTAAAAAATCAGTACCTGATAATTGTAGATACGAAATAGTATCAGAATCTCAATTTCCACCTGATTTTGATAATTATAGTTGGGATTATTCCAATTACGATGGTATTGGAGAATTAAATTCATTTACTCAAAGTTTGAATGAGTATGTAACACAAAGTTTATCACTATGAGTTGGTCATTAAATAAAACAAAATCATTAGAAAATTTTCTAACAGTTTTTAGAAAACATAGAGAAAGCAAATTCAAACAATTGGATATAGAATTTATGCGTGCATTAGAAACGTATGATACGGATACTCAACACTCTATAACTTTACAAAAAAATACTTTAAGAAATTTTCCATCTACCATTACTTTAGATTCATTTTCAACACTTGATGAGTTAAAATCACAATGGCCTACATCATCTTTAGATACACCACCAAATTGGTAATAATTTTTCGTAAAACAAAACTTATATATACTTATATATAAACAAAGAAATACAATGGCACAAAAAACAGAAAACTTAGATAAGGAAATCGTAGAAAGATTAAAAGTCCTTAGAGATGAAACTGATAAGATTGTAATCTTCTTAGGTCAAATGGCAGTTCAGAAAAGAGCTCTCAATAAAAAACTAAATGAGATTTCTGATAATGAGGAAAAGTACGGAGCAATGAATGATAAGTACATATACGAATTAGAAGAAAAATTAGGAGAGGTTGACAAAAAGTATAAGAACGGACAAATTGATTTAGATAAAGGTACAATTACTTTTGAAGAATAATTTGGATAATTCAAATATTTTTCGTATATTTACGAAGTAAAGTGTATCTAATAGGTTATGGCAAAGAAAAAACTACTTTATGTAGCATCACACCTTTCTACTGGTGGAATGCCACAATATCTTCTTAAACAAATACAAACTTTTAATGATAAGTTTGAAATCCAAGTGGTTGAATACAATGACCATAGTGGGGGTGTATTTGTAGTCCAAAAAAATCAAATTAGTGATTTAGTAACACTTCATACAATGTATGAAGATAAAGGTAATTCATTTATAAAACTTATAGATGATATAAAACCCGATATTATTCATTTTACTGAAATACCAGAACACTTTATTGACCATCCAACATTAGATAAAATTTTTGTAAACAAAAAACGAAAGTATGATATTGTATGCTCAACTCATGGTTCGTTTACAAATCCAGATAAAATTAAATATCATCCTGATAGATATATTTTAGTATCTGAATGGAGTAGGCAAAGATTTGAACATTTGGGTATTGATACTAAAGTTTGGGAATATCCTATTGAAGATTTTAAATACGATAAAGACAAAGCGAAAGAAGAATTAGGATTTGAAAAAGATTGGAAGCATGTTCTAATGGTAGGATTATTTTCAGTTGGTAAAAACCAAAGTGAAATATTTGATGTAGCTAGATTATTAGAGAAGTATAAAATTAAATTTCATTTTGTAGGAAATCAAGCAATGAATTTTGAAGATTATTGGAAACCACTTATGGATTTCAAACCTAAAAATTGTGTTGTATGGGGTGAGAGAGATGATACTGATACGTTTTATAAAGCATCTGATTTATTTTATTTTAGTTCAACTTTAGAATTAAATCCACTTTCTATTAAAGAAGCACTTTCATATGGATTACCATCTATATTTAGAAGATTGCATACTTTTTTAGATACATATGATAATACTGATTTAGTAACTTATATTGATGATGATATCCATAAAACAAAAAACTTATTATTCGAAACTCTACAACCAGAGTTTAATGAAATTCCTGGTTGGTTTTCTTATCAAAAATTATATGATGAAGTAATTGAAAAATTACCAAATAATTCAAACGTAATAGAGCTTGGTTCTTGGATGGGAAAATCAACTAACTATTTTGCAACTAAACTAAAAGAAACAAATAAGAATGTAAGATTTACTGCTATTGATACATTTAAGGGTTCGGTTGGATATGATAACTTATTACATAGAACAATGTTAAAACCATTTGATAATGATTTATATACTGAGTTTTCTAATAATTCAATTATATCAAATAACTTTGATGATATACAAATAATAAAAGATACATCAGATAATGCTAAAAATCTTTTCTTAAATAACTCACAAGATTTCATAATGGTTGATGCTGGGCATGAATATGATGATGTTAAAAATGATATAAATAATTGGTTTTATAAAGTTAAGCCGGGTGGTATAATTGGTGGAGATGATTTTGGAACTAATTTGTTTGAGGGATTAACTAAAGCAGTTGATGAATATTTTTATGGACAAGTAGAAACAAAAGAGGGGTGGGTTTGGTATAGAAAAAGACCTCGTATTCAAATTATCCATATGATGACAAATCCAAATGATATTAGAGAGAGAATTAGTGAGAAATCACTAAAACAACTTCAACGTTGGGGATTTGATTATAAACCTATGGTTAATGAAGTGTATAATGGAACACCACCTTCGGAGTTTTGTAGGAGACCTGATGATATATCGGATACTCCAATCTATAAAGGTGAGCAAGGTATAGGAAACATTACAGGCAGACATTATGGTTGTTATTTAGCTCATATAAATGCATTAAAAGAAATAGATACCGATAATTACGATTATACTTTGATATTTGAGGCAGATGCATTTATTTATTCTAATCTAATAGATTTTGTAGATGTAGTTAACAAAGCATGTTTTATCTCAGAAAGAGATGATGTTCCATTTATTAGTTTTGGAGATAATCCATCTTGGACTAGATGGGAAGTTGATGAAACATTTAGAAAAACTGATTACAATCAAGATTGGGCTCATGCTTATTTAATACCAAATAGAGATAAACAATGGTATATGGATAGGATTGAAGATTGTGAATGGGATGTAGCCGATTTATGGTACAATCATGTATTCTATCATCACAAAAGATTAAGATACACAACAAACTATCCTTTTTCAAAACAAGCTGAAGGATTATCATTATTAGATAATACAAATAAAAGTTGGAAATGATTTACGATAATATAAAAAGAAATAATAATAACATAGTTGAAATAAAAGATTATGTAAAAATAGATTATGTAAATGGGGCATGTGTTGAGATATTAGGTTCAGAGAATTTAACATATAGAGTTGAATTTATAGATAAAAAAACAAATTTTGTACATTATGAAACTGAACTAAAAACAAATCATTGGGCTAAATCTAATATTAGATATTTCGTAGATTGGAGAATTAGAGTTTGGCAAAACGATAAACTTGTAGTTGAAAAAAATTATAATGTAACTAATAAGCGAGTTTATATTGCAATAGATTCAAAAGCATTGGGAGATACATTGGCATGGTTTCCATATGTTGAGGAGTTTGGTAAACAACATAATTGTAAAATAGTTACATCTACATTTCATAATGATATGTTAAAAAAACAATATCCTAATATTGAGTTTGTGGAGCCAGGTGATGTTGTTCCTAATTTATATGCTATGTATTCTTTGGGGTTATTTTATGAAGATGGAAACATTAACTTTTTTAAAAATCCAATAGACCCAAAATCAGTTACTATGCAACAAATGGCAACCGATATATTAGGATTGGAATATAAAGAAATAAAGCCGAAGTTAAAAGATAGAAATGTTGAGAAAGATGATAAACTAATCACAATAGCAATACACGGAACTGCGCAACCAAAATATTGGAATAATCCAACAGGTTGGCAAGATGTGGTAGATTGGTTAAACAATAAAGGATACACAGTTAAATTATTATCTAGAGAAGGTAATGATTATATGGGTAATAAACATCCAAGTGGGATAATTAAACACCCAGATGGCCCATTGGAATCGGTTATGGATGAAATGGCTAAATCAAAAGTATTTATTGGTATTGGTAGTGGATTAAGTTGGTTAAGTTGGGCATTAGGAACTAAGACAGTTTTGATTAGTGGATTCTCAGAGGATTGGGCAGAAATGAAAGATTGTGTAAGAATAGGTTCACCCAAAGGAAAGTGTAGTGGGTGTTTCAACCGATTAAAATTAGATGCTGGTGATTGGAATTGGTGTCCTGACCACAAAGGTACAAATAGACAATTTGAGTGTACTAAAACAATCACATCAGAAATGGTGATAACAGAATTAGAAAAGTTTTTATAAATGAAAGTTTGGATAAATGGTTGTTTTGATGTTCTTCATCACGGACACTTTCAATTGATTTCACACGCTAAATCATTGGGAGGAAAATTGACAATAGGTATAGATTCTGATAGAAGAGTAAAAGAATCAAAAGGAGATAATAGACCTTTTCATAATGAGAAACAAAGAATATTTAACTTACTTCAAATTGAAGGAGTTAATGGTATCGTAATATTTGATTCAGATAAAGAACTATCCGATTTAATAAAAGAATATAAACCTGATATTTTTGTAATTGGGGAAGAATATAGAGATAAAGGAATCATTGGTAGAAAGCATGCTAAGAAAATAGAATACTTTCCAAAAGTGGAAGGATTCTCAACAACTGGATTATTAGATGAGTAAAGTATTATTAATAGGAGAACAATGTGATGATATCTTCATTTATGGAGATACACCCCGTCTTTCACCTGAAGGACCTGCTCCTGTATTTATTCCTAAGAGGGAAGTTTTCAATGGTGGGATGGGAATGAATGTATTAGCTAACTTAACATCATTAGGTATTGATGTAGATTTTCATCATCAAAAATCTCCCATTACAAAGACAAGACATATTCACGAATCATCAAACACTTTATTACTGAGAATTGATGAAGAAAAAAATATCGATAGGATAGGTAACAAACTACTTACCGATATAGATTATTGGGGATACGAAATGATTGTAGTTTCTGATTACAATAAGGGATTCCTAACTGAAGAAGATATAGCATATATCGGATTCAAACATCCAAATGTAATTTGTGATACAAAAAAGCAATTGGGTGATTGGTGTAGAGATTTACGATTCATAAAACTAAATCGTTCAGAGTTTGAAAATAATAAAGAATTTATTGAAAAAAACGATTGGATTTTAGAAAAGTTGATAATTACATTAGATAAGGATGGATGTATGTACAAAGGTACATCATATTCAACCGAACAAGTAGAGATTATGGATATCTCAGGAGCTGGTGATACATTTGTAGCAGGATTTGTGAAAATGTTCTTAGATACCGAAGATATTCCAAAATCAATACAATTCGGAAATCGTTGTTCAGCACAAGTAGTACAAAAGCGAGGTGTAACAACAATAGATTACGAAAACTTATAATTTATATATTTATATACGAATTCAAAATTAATTAATTAATAGTCAAATGGCAAAAAAAGAAAACAAAACATCAATTGATTTAGTAACTATTGAGTTATCAGAAGATAAACTTAATGAAATCAAAGGATACAATGGACAGTTACAACAACTTATGACTCAAATTGGTGAGTTGCATATTAGAAAAAATCAAATTCATACTGAATTGGAAAGAATCAATGATGCGTTTACTCAATCTGAAACAACATTTAAAGAAACCAATGGTGAGTTAAGAAAGGAGTTAAATAAGTTAGAAAGAGATTACCCAAGAGGTCAATTAGATTTAGAAAAAGGTACACTAACTTATAACCCAGCTATTAAAGAGCAAATGGAACAACAAGCACAACAACGAGGTGGTTCTCAAATGGGAAACAACGGAGTTGAAGGTGGTGAAGTTGTAGATTCTCCATTTGTTAAGGTATAATTGGTAAAAGTAATAAATTCTATATTTATATAGTACAAAGGAAATAGTACTATATCAGATGAACGAATTATCTCAATTCTTAATAGAAAGTATTTTAGGAGAAGCGGAGGGTGTAGACAACAAAGTTGTAGTCTATGCTGGCCGCTTTCAACCTTTTCATAAAGGTCATTACGCAACCTATTCCCACTTAGTAAAAAAGTTCGGAAAGAATAATGTGTATATCGGTACATCCAATAAAACCGATAATAATAAATCCCCATTCAACTTCAAAGAAAAGGTAATGATTATTACCAAAATGTTTGGGATTCCAAAAAACAAAATCGTTCAAGTTAAAAATCCTTATGTACCAACTGAGGTACTAAAGAAGTTTGATAAAGATACAACTGCATTCGTTACTGTTGTAGGTAAAAAGGATGCAAGTAGATTAGGTGGTAAGTTTTTTACTCCTTATAAAGATAACTTAGATTTCGAAGGATATGAAGATAAGGGATATGTTTACATTGCTCCTAATCAATCTAATCCTATAAGTGGAACTGAAGTTCGTAATGGATTATCAACAGGTTCAGATGAAGATAAGAAAGATTTCTTTTCAAAAAGAGCATATCCAAAATTTGATAAAAAGATATTTGATTTCATAACAAACACATTAAACGAAGATTTTACTATTTCAAAAGAAGTATTAGAAAATTGGTTAATTAGTTATGGAAATGATTTAATTAAGGAGGCATCAGCCACTATGGGTAAAACTGCAGTTGATGATGGACCTAATTATATATTTCCAAACTATGCTGTATTTGATAGAGTTTCTAAAAGAAGAGCAGAGGCAATAGGGTATACTGTTTTATCACAAATTATGAGTGATGAACTTACTGATATAGACCCACATCCGATTTATCCTGAAGGGCCTGTAAAAGCAGTAACTCCATATCCTGCAGGTGTTGCTGGTAAAACAACCGCAACTAACCAAAAAGATTTTTATGGTACAAGTGCTTATAACAAGTGGTTTAAGCATGTAACTAGACTTGCTGGATTGGTAGGATATTCTATAATTAGCTTTGATGAATTAAAGGATGATAAAAAACAATCAACTAAAGATTTATCTAACGAAAAGAAACCACAAGGTAATGTGGTAAGTGAAGATATAAAACTTCCAGTAAAAATAGGAGATACAATTCTAACTGGTAGATTTAAAAACAAAAAAACAATCATCAAAACAATTGGTAAAGATGAGCATGGGATGCCAACTATAAATGGTAGAAAGGTAGTAAACTTTAGAATTGTTAAAGAGGGTACTGTTAATGAAATCCCAATGGCTGATTTGGTGAAGATTGATAAGTATGCTGACAAACAACTTAATCCAGTAGATATAGTTCTAACCGATAAACACTTCTTCGATAGGTTAACTGACCCAAGAAATAAAAAAGAAATATCACAAGCTGAATTAATTGGATTCTTTAAAAGATTAGGAAAGAAGAAAAAAGATTTTGTAAACTTCTTAGATTTATATGGACAGATTGTAGCAAAAGATAGTAGAAGTAAAATCAATATTCCATTTATGAAACAAGCGAATAAAGTAATCGCTAAAACCATAATGAGAAAGGATGATTTTAAAACATCAGACCCAGAATATAAATTTGAATCATTACCAACTAAAGTTACTGATAAGTTTAAAGCTGTAAAAAGTGGTAAACCTTCTTCAGAAGCTGAAAAGGATTTCAATGACCACCATACATATTCATCATATGCAAAGAGAGGTTCAATGGCTGAACCAGATACAATAGATTTTGATGATGATGGAAAAAAACCCGGACATCAAAATAAAGAAAAGGATACTAAGAAAAAAGGTTACGAACCTGTAACTGAAAAAATCAACTCCTTTTACTATGATGATTTAAAATCATATGTTTACAAAAGAAGAGGACAAATAAACAAAGTATTTAAGAATCTATCAGATAAACAAAAAGGTGAATACTTAGAAAAACTTTACATCAAATTATTCCAAGGCCCAACTTCAAGAATGGTACATAAAGATATCAAAGGTAAGGGTGGTGAATTATTAAAGATGTTAATAAAAGATAAGAGAGTTAAAGAAGGATTAGGACATGGATATCCAGACCAAAAGTGGATGGATAAGCATGATAAAGAAATCAAAAAACTAAGAAAGAAATTTGATAAAGAAAAACTTCAGTATAATGAACCATACGCATTAGGTGGTGGTATTACTGAATCATTGATTTTGGAAGGAGGTGCTTATGGACATATGAATCACCCATTCGATACCGAAATAAATTTAACCTTTGGGCAATTAAAAGATATTGTAAATAAAGCATTAGAAGGAAATTTAGACTTAGCAAGAGAAAAGACAGATGGTCAAGCATTAGCAGTTAGTTGGAGAGATGGGAGATTAGTTGCGGCGAGAAATAAGGGACATTTGAAAAACAAAGGAGAAGGTGCATTAGATATTAATGGTGTAGCGATGAAGTTTGCTGGAAGAGGAGAATTGGAAAAGGCGTATAACTTCGCAATGAAGGATTTAACGAAGGCAATATCTAAGTTGAGTGAAAAGCAGAGAGATAAGATTTTCAAAGGAGGAGCATGTTTTATGAATTTGGAGGTAATCTATCCAACTTCTGTTAATGTAATACCTTACGGACAAGCACTATTAGTATTCCACGGAACAATGGAGTATAATGAAGATGGTGTTGCTATTGGTGAAAATCAAGACGCTGCTAGAATGTTGGCAGGTATGATTAAACAAGTTAATCAACAAGTTCAATCAGCATATACTATTTCTGGTCCTCCAATTAATCAATTACCTAAATCAAAAGATTTAAGAAAACTAAAAGGTTCTTATAATTCTAAGATATCAAAATTACAATCTAAATTCAAATTAAAAGATAACGATGGAATCGCTGATTATCATCAAGCATTTTGGATGGATTTTGTAAATAAGAAATCTCCAACTAAGTTAGATAACAAAACTCTAATGGGATTAGTTAAGAGATGGGCATTCTACGATAAATCATTTAGATTAGATAAGAAAAATCTAACTGATGTAAAAACAATGGAATGGGCAAAGGGAATTGATAAGAATGACCACACTAAAATGGCTAAAGATAACATTAGACCATTCGAAGATATCTTCTTAGGTATCGGAGCAGATATACTTTCATTTATGAGTTCAGTATTGGCAGCTAATCCTGATAAAGCAGTTAGGGATATGAAAAAGAGATTGGATAAAACAATCAAAGATGTTAAGAAATCAGGTGATGTTAAGAAAATTAATAAACTTAAATTAGAACTACAAAGGTTGAACGCTATTGGTGGTACTAATAAGATAGTTCCTAATGAGGGTATCGTATTTGTATATGGTGGTAAGACTTTCAAACTTACTGGAACATTCGCTCCACTCAATCAGATACTCGGTTTATTTTACGAATAGTAAAAAATCCAATACTTATATATATGAATATATAAGTTACAAAATATGGCTGAGAAAAAATTCAATAAAAAATATATGCATCCAACTCGTAGAAAGTTGGTAAATATGATTCAAACTGGAGAATATCAAAAAGATACTCAAGTTTCACTATCTGGTATTAAAGAAACTACCAAAAGAAATATTGGTGATATTTGGGAAGAAGATGGTATTGTTTACGAACAAAAATCATATGGTAAGGTAAAACAATCTAAATTATCAAACGAACTTTCTAAGGTTAGAAAGTATTTAGAAGAACAATCTAAGTGTAAAGCAGATGATTGTGAAACCAACAACTATTCAAAAGCAGATAAAAAGTTAATAAGTAAAACTACATTTTGTGGAGTTTGTTTAGCTAAAAGAGAACAACAAATTAAGTTAGATGGTTTGTGGAAAGAATATGAAGAATATAAGATATACTCTAATATGGCTACATATGGTACTGATACATTAGAAAAATGGAATCAAGCATTACATGAAGTTTCTAATATTCACGAATATATCAACGATGATGGTTCTGTTGAAAAATGGTCATCTAATGAAGATGTTCAAACACTAAGAGAGCAAATAGAAACGGATATCGAAAATGGTAAAAAAGAACTTTCTGAAGTTATAGAAAAAAGAAATACAGCCTATATGAAATTAAAACCTATGAACTATGAATTGGTTAAAGAAATTTGATTTAAAAACAATAATGATAATGGCACTATGTGTGGTATTATTATTAAGAAGTTGTGGTGGTGAAGAAGGAGAAAAAGAAATAGTAAATGTAGATGGTAAAGATTACGAACTGTTAGAACAAAAAGTTGATACTATTGTTGTAGAGAAAACAGTTAAAGTTCCAACATATGTACCAAAGTACATTACTAAAGTAGTAACTGAAACTGTTGAAGTTGAAGTTCCTATCGATATTGATACATTGAAAATTGTAGAAGATTATTTCGCAAAGTACGAAGTAAAGGATACACTTAATCTTACATATGATTTTCCAAAGGGTGTTACTGATTCATTAGGAAAGAAACCAAATCCAACTTTAGGATATGGTATCCTAACTGATATCATTTCACAAAACCAAATCCAATCAAGAGATGTGGATTGGTTCTTCCAAATCCCAACTGTGTATAACACAACAATTGTAAAAGAATTACCAAAGAATGAATTTTATTGGGGATTGAATGGTGGTTTCAACAAAGAAGATATAATCAGTAATGTTGGAGCTGGGTTAATCCTAAAAAATAAAAAGAATAATTTATATCAATTGGGTATAGGTATTCAGAATAATTCTAATACCTCACAATTAGCACCATTTATTACTGGTGGTATGTATTGGAAAATAGGAAAAAAATAAATTTAGTTTGGCTAAGAAAAAAGCATCATTAAAAGAAATCATAGCGGTAGAGTACAAAAAGTGTGCATCTGACCCTATTTACTTCATGCGAAAGTATTGTATGATTCAACATCCCGTTAGGGGTAAGATTCCGTTTCATCTATATCCTTTCCAAGAAGAAACATTGGTTGATTTTAAAGACCATAGATATAATATTATTCTTAAATCCAGACAAACTGGTATCTCAACATTAACTGCAGGATTCTCTTTGTGGAAAATGTTATTTAATGATGATTTCAATTGTTTGGTAATTGCAACAAAACAAGAAGTAGCAAAAAACTTAGTAACTAAGGTTAGAGTAATGAATCATTATCTACCATCTTGGTTAAAACTAACAACAGTTGAAGATAATAAACTATCCCTTAGATATTCAAATGGTTCTCAAATCAAAGCAACTTCAGCTGCTGGAGATGCAGGACGTTCTGAAGCACTATCTTTATTGGTGTTTGATGAAGCGGCATTCATTGATAAGATTGAAGAAATTTGGGTATCGGCTCAATCTACATTATCAACGGGTGGTAACGCAATTATTTTATCTACTCCAAATGGTGTAGGTAACTTCTTTCACAAAACTTGGGTAGGTTCTGAAGATGGTACTAATGGATTTAATAACATTAGATTACATTGGAGTGTACACCCAGAAAGAGACCAAAGTTGGAGAGATGAACAAGAAACTCTATTAGGACCAAAAGGAGCAGCACAAGAATGTGATTGTGATTTTGTATCTTCTGGTGATTCGGTAATTGAACCACAAGTACTTCAGTTTTATAAAGAAACTTATGTACAAGAACCAATTGAAAAAGGTGGATTTGATGGAAACTTATGGAAATGGCAATTTCCTGATTATACAAAAACTTATATAGTTGTAGCGGATGTTGCGAGAGGTGATTCATCGGATTACTCAGCAGCTCATGTTATTGATGTTGAAGCATCTGAACAAGTAGCTGAATATAGAGGTAAGTTAGATACCAAAGATTTTGGTAATTTCTTAGTATCTCTAGCAACTGAATATAACAATGCATTGTTAGTAATTGAAAATGCAAACATTGGTTGGGCAACTATTCAACAAGTAATTGATAGAAATTATGGAAACCTTTATTATATGAGTAAGGATTTAAAGTATGTAGATACTGAACATCAACATTCAAATAGGTATCGTTCTCAAGATAAGAGTATGGTAGCTGGGTTTTCAACTACTTCAAGAACAAGACCTTTGATTATTTCAAAGTTGGAAGAGTATGTTAGGGAGAAATCAATTATAATACGTTCAGTTAGAACTATTGATGAATTATTCACATTTATATGGATGAATGGTAGAGCTGAAGCTATGAGAGGATATAATGATGATTTAACAATGAGTTTAGCAATTTCTCTATGGGTTAGAGATACTGCTTTGAGATTAAGACAAGAAGGTATCGATTTAACAAAAAGAGCGATTGATGGTATATCAACTTATACTTATAGTGGGGTTTATGGTACAAATGATGTTGATGAAAATCCTTGGCAAATGCAGGTTGGTGATGATATTGAGGATTTAACTAAATGGTTATAAAATAAAAATTTTATATTTATATAGTATAGGTTAAATATAGGGATTAAGTATGGAAAATTATTCTAAAGAACTTTATAATGAATTTAAATTATCATTAGATGGAAGCATTGAAGAATACGATGTTGAAAACTATGATGATTTAAAAGAGTTTATCCACTTTCTAAGAGATATGAAAGAGGATATTAACGAAGCTGAATATCAAGGTAGAAAAGTTAAACTAAACAAACCTATGAGGGGTGATGTTAAGAAGTTTAAAGTATATGTTAAAAACCCAAAAGGAAATGTTGTAAAGGTAAATTTCGGACATGGAGGAACATCGGCTAAAAAAGCAGGTGAAAAGACAATGCAGATTCAGAAAGATATTCCATCAAGAAGAAAAGCTTTTAGAGCTAGACATAATTGTGATACACCAGGACCAAGACATAAGGCTAGGTATTGGAGTTGTAAAGCATGGTAATAAAATTAGGATATATCAAAATTTTTTTGTATCTTAGTTAGATTATAACATAAAGTAAATAAAATGGCAGAACAAAATAATAGTTCATTTTTTGAAAGGTTAACTAAACTTTTTTCTACTCAAGCAATCGTAAAGGTTGATAAAGATGGGAAGAGAAAGGTAGTTGATACTGATGATAGACAGCAGGGTGGTACTAATCTTTTTAATTTAAGAGATAGATATACTAAATTACAAAGGTCTTTTCACGGAGACCAGATGGCAGCTCAATCAATGGCTTACCATCAAGTTCGTAGAGAACTATTCAGGGATTATGATGCAATGGATAATGACCCGATTATCTCATCAGCATTGGATATATACGCAGATGAATCCACATTAAAAAATGAATTTGGTGAAGTTGTACAAATTAAATCCAAAAATGAGAAAGTAAAAGAAATATTAGAAAACTTATTCTATGATATTTTAAATATAGAGTTTAACCTATGGTCTTGGACAAGAAATATGGTTAAATATGGAGATTTCTTTTTACTACAAGAAATACAACCCGGTGTTGGTATTATTAACGTAAGACCACTTCCAGTTTATGAAACCGAAAGATTGGAGAATACTGACCCAAATAATCCAAATTATATTAAGTTTAAAGTAAATCACGACCCAAATGGTAAAGGTGAGTATGAGAACTATGAGATAGTTCATTTTAGATTATTATCAGATACAAACTTCCTTCCTTATGGAAAGGCAATGATTGAAAATGGTAGAAGAATTTGGAAACAAGTTTCTCTTATGGAAGATGCTATGTTAATTCATAGGATTATGAGAGCACCTGATAAGAGAGTTTTCAAAATTGATATTGGTAACATTCCTCCACAAGAAGTTGATAACTATATGCAAAAGATTATCAACAAAATGAAGAAAACTCCATTTGTGGATAAAAAGACTGGTGATTATAACTTAAAGTATAACATCCAAAACCTAACTGAAGATTTCTTTTTGCCTGTTAGGGGTGGTGATAGTGGTACTCAAATAGATTCATTAGGTGGGTTAGAATACACATCAATTGATGATATCGATTACTTAAAGAATAAAATGTTTGCAGCTCTAAAGATTCCAAAAGCATATTTAGGATATGATGAGAATGTAAATGGTAAAGCAACTCTAGCTGCAGAAGATGTAAGATTTGCAAGAACAATCGAAAGAATACAAAGAACTTTAATTTCAGAATTAACTAAATTAGCAGTAACTCACTTAGCATCTCAGGGTGTTGAGGGTAAGGAAATGGTAGATTTTGAATTAAACTTAGTTAATCCATCTACTATTTATGAGCAAGAAAAAGTAAATCTTTGGAGTGAAAAAGTTAGATTAGTTGGTGATATTGCTTCACTAAATATGGTATCTAAAGATTGGGCATATAAAAATATATTTAACTTTAGTGATGATGAAGTTGATTTCCAAAAGATTCAACTTATTAATGACCTTAAAGATAGATTCAGATATCGTTCAATCGAAGATGAGGGAAGTGACCCAGCAATGGAACAAGACCCAACTGATGTTGAAGATGAATTAGAAGAATTAAAAACTGAGTTAAAGAACAAAGGTGGTAGACCAAGAGAGGGAAACACCTATGGAAAGGATAAGCATCCACTTGGGAGAGACCCACTTGGTAAAAAAGAAAATCAAAAAGCATTGAAAAAAAATGAGTCATCTATTAATAAAACTACCAAAAAAGTAGCTAAGGAATATGTGAACGGAGTTTCTGCAAAACGAAAGTTAATCGGTGAAAACGGAGACTTTTTAGATGATATAAATTTGATTGATGAATAAAATTTTAGGAAATCAAAATTAAGTTATATTTATATACGATGTAACGTGTCGTATATTGATATATTATTATAGGATAAAAACACAATGAAGAGGGTAAAACATTCAAAATTTAAGAATACTGGTATTCTATTTGAACTTTTAGTGAGACAAATCACTTTAGAAGTTCTTAATGGTGATACAAGTGAAAAAGCTAAAAAAATCGTAAGTGAATTTTTTAGTCCAAAAACCGAGTTAAACAAAGAGTTAAGATTGTACGAACTTCTTATGAAAGAAAAGTATAATTCTGAATCAAGAGCTGAAAAGTTCATAGATACTGTTAACGAAGCACATAATCGTATTGACCAAAAGCAATTACATAAAGAAAAGTATAATCTAATTAAAAAGATTAACGAATCATTTAATATGGATGAATTTTTATCTTCTCCTATTTCTAATTATCGTTTATTAGCATCTATCTATAAGGTATTTGAATCTAAAAAGATGGATAACTACGATATTAAGGATGTATTCAATTCAAAAATTACCCTTATTGAAAGTATTACATCTAAACCAGCTACTAAATCTATAAACAAAAAAGATAAATTAGTTGAAAATTATAAAAAGCAAGATAAAGATTTAAGATTACTTACTTATAAGATATTAGTAGAAACATTTAATAAAAAGTATTCTAATTTAAATGATGACCAAAAATCATTATTAAAAGAGTATATTAATAATTTAAGTAATACAACTGGATTTAAATCTTATGTGGAAAAATCTATTCCATCTATTATAAAAGAATTAAAATCAATTAAATCTAAAGTTAAAGATAAAGTAACTAAAATTAAGTTAGCAGAAACTATTTCTGTTTTATCTAAAACTAAAATTGGAAAAGTTGTTTCTGATAATCATGTTTCATCAATAATGATGTCATATGAATTAATTAAAGAATTGAAAGTTAAAATATGAGTTTAAGGAAGTTAGTTGAAGATTTAATTGCTGAAATTGAGCAAGAAAATGTAGATATTGATGAAGCTACAACCACTGGTGATGTGGCTGGGTATAATACTCCTAATGCTTTCAAAGATACTGATGGTACTGATGAAGATGAAGAAAACGATGATGAATTTGTTGATGCCATAAATAAGGGAAATGGTTACAAAAGGGTTAGTGAAAATAGATGGTTAGAATTAAAAAAAGATGAATCCACACCAAGACAAAAAATTGGTAGAGGGATTTCTCAAGTTAATAAGCAACTTTCTGAAATTGAAACATTCCTACGATGGTATGGTAGAATCAAAAAAGAAAGTGATTTAAATTCAGACCAATATTGGAAAAGAACTCAAAAGAATTTGTTCAAAATTAGAGAAAGATTGAACACTATTGTAACGCAGATTAGCAAATTATAATTGGGAATTAATATGAATATTACCATAGATAGTATCAAAGAAACCCTCAGAGCCATTATGGCTGAAGAAACTGAGTATCAAACATTTTTCAAAAAAGCTTTAGAAAAAGCAGGAAAATCTATTCCATCAATGAGTGATGAAGAAAAGAAAGCATTCTTTAATAAGATTGATGCTGCTTGGGATGGTAAGGGTGAAAAGAATGAAGAGTTAACTGATAAACAAAAGCAGTTAGATATTGATGGTGATGGTGAAATTGAAGCATCTGATTTAGCAGCTCTTAGAGCTGGTGAAAAAGTAGAAGAATCACATGATTGTGGATGTGGATGTGGTGGAGTAACCGAAGGAGGTTGTTCAACTAATATCTCAGAAGGAAAACATGATAAGACTTTAGATAAACTTGCTGACCTCGTAAAAGGTGCTAAATCTTTTATGGATATAGGTAAAGAATTAAAGAAAGCAAAAATCAAAGATTATCACTTTAGTACAAGTATGTTACCAATGTATGTAATTAATATAGGTGGTGCTAAAGTAGCAATCTTAAATAAGAAATACGCTGATGGAGCTGAAAGAATTGTTGGAACTACTGCAATTGGTTTAATGGAATCAGTAAATGAAGGTATGTTTGGTTTAATTGACCAAATAAAGCAAGATTCAAAAGATGCTAAAGATTTCGTAAAGAATATTTTTTCAGATAAGAGCTTTAAAGATATGAAAAACGATAAAGATTTTATCAAATATCTTAAATCTATATATGAAGGTTTTAAAATTTCAGAGGAGTTAACTTTTGAAATAAATACATTTTTAGAAAGACCAATTTTATCAAAAAATAAAATTACACTTGAAAATTCAAATATAAAAGATGTAATTAACGTATTAGTAAAAGAAGGAATTCACAAAAGATTATCATCTGGTGTGAAGAGAGAATTTACTGAGTTACTAAAAAAACATAAATAAGGATAGCCATTATGAAGAATCTATTAATAGAAACAAACTTATTTGAAGGAAGGGTGAATGAAGATTCATCAGGAAGAACTATGGTTAAGGGTATCCTTCAACGTTCAGGTGCAGAAAATCAAAATGGTAGAGTGTACCCAAGAGAAGTATTAGAAAGAGAGATAAATAAATATCAAACTCTAATTAAAGAAAGAAGAGCATTAGGTGAATTAGACCATCCAGACTCTTCAGTTATCAACTTAAAGAATGTATCACATAATATTAAAGAGGTACATTGGGAAGGTAACGATGTTGTAGGTACAGTGGAAATCTTACCTACTCCTTCTGGAAATATATTAAAAGAATTATTAAGAGCTGGAATCCTTTTAGGTATCTCATCAAGAGGTATGGGTTCTACTCAACCAATGAAAGATAACAAACTTTTAGTTGGTGAAGATTTTGAACTAATCGGTTGGGACTTTGTATCCAACCCATCTACACATGGTGCATTTATGACTCCAATGAACGAATCAGTAGTTAAGAATATTGGTACTGATGTTTGTGGAAACTTTTGTAAAGCACAAGATTTAATGAGAGAAATTATAACGGAATTAGGATAATGAGTAAAAAGAATTTTGACATATATGATTACGTTCACAACAACAAATTTACTTTGCAGGTTGAGAACAAAACAGGTAATAAAGTAAACAAAGGATATAATGATATCAGAAAAACTAACATAAACGAAGTAAAAATCGTAGATGGTAAGTTTTCATTATCTGAATCATTAGAAGGTGAGAAAAAATTATCAACTGAGGTTAAAAAACACTTCTTAGAAATTATCTCAACTTATAAAGCATTTCAAGAACAAATGAAAAGACAATCTGATATCGTTGAGGTAGCAGAAACTTTAGGTGGTATTGTTGAAGCAGCTAAAACACTAACTCTTTCAGAAAACGATGATTGGTTCGATAAAGTAACCATCAAAAGAAATATGAGTGAGTTGGAAAAAATGGATAAAGCATTTGATAAAGTTGCAACTGAAGCAAGAAGCTTAGATGAAAGGTTACATGCATTATATGAAGATATGGGTAATATTTTAGGTAGATACTATGAGATTGCTGATATCGATGTAAATGTAGCAAACGAAAGATTGGGTAAAAAATAATACAATGATTAAACTAACTGATTTATTAGAAGCTGAAAAAGCATTCACCGCAACGAGTAAAGAAACTGGTAACGTATCAGTATTCAAAACAAAAGCAGCTAGAGATGCTGCTGTAAAGGCTGGTTCTCACGAAAAAAGAAAAACTGATAAAGATGATGCAGTAGATGTACCAACTGGGGAGAAGAAACCAAATATGTTCTCTAAAGATACAGGATACGATGCTGGTGGAGAAGAACCTAAATCAGAACCAAAAGATTCATCTGGTGGTAGAGCTGGCAATCCTAAAATAAACAAAGCCGTTAGTAGTAAAGCAAAGGAGTTAGGAATCACTCCACAAAAATTAGGTAAAGAAGAATACGAAAGTAGAATGAGTAAGGCAGCTGTTGAAGCACTAACTGATTCAAACTTTCATTCTGAAGCAAGAAAACTAATTTCAATATTAGAAGATAAACCTGAATGGGATTCTAATCCAATGAATGACCCAGACAAACCAAAAGATGTATTTTCTAAAGAATATGATGAATGGAGAAAGAATACTGTATTCTCTTCTGAACTTTACGATTCTGCAGAAGGTACTGATGAAATTGCACATTTAGCAACTAATCAATCTGGATGGGAAGGTGAAACATCAGTAGATGCTATTGCATATGATTTGAAAATGAATGGTAGTAAGAAATTAGCTGCTAAAATACAATCAATATTTGAAGGTAAAGTTTCTAATGGATTTAAGAATCATAGTTTAAAAAACTTAATGTAATAAGATGCCTGCACAATCACAACAACAACAAAAGTTATTTGGATTGGCATTAGCATTCAAAAGAGGTGAAGTACCCGCTTCAGAGGTTTCAGATGAAATAAAAGATATTGCTGATAGAATGAGTGAAAAAGATATTGAAGATTTTGCAGCAACGAAACATAAAGGATTACCAAAGATGAAAGAACAACTTAGAAAAATCGTAAGAGAGATAATGAGAGAAAGAGTTATCTCTGAAATGAATGAAGAATCAGTAAATGAGGGAGTAGAACCTCAAATCAAAAAGATTGCTTACTTTACAGGTACAAGACCTGAGGCAGTTGAGGATTTTGTTTCTAAACATGCATTGAATATTACGAAACTTCTTAAATATGTTGAAAAGGGAAATCTTAAAGATAGAATGTCATTCGTATCTGCAATAGCTGGTAGACCAAATAATCCTGTTCAAAAGAAAATAATTAAAATGTTTAATGAATCAACAATCAACGAAGGATACTCTACTGAAGAGAAACGAATCGTAATGATGGCAGTTAGAAAACTTTCTAAATATCGTAATGTACCAATAGACCAATCAATAAATGATTTGTTAGGAGCAGGTGCAGAACTACAAAGAGATATTAAAAAGGGTAAGATTAAAAAATAACCCTATACACTAAATCTATAAAAAACTTATTATTTTCTTTAGTTTTTTATTGTTTTATAAATTTTTATATATTTATTCTTATAATAACCCACGTCTATGTGGGTTCCATTGGTTAATGAATACTGACTTTTAATGTTTAGTGACCGAACAACCAATTTACACTAATCTACATTGAGGTTTCTCAATAACTTCAGAAAATTTAAAAAGTAACAAGTAAAATGGCAAATTCAAAATTGTTAAAAGAAGCAATTGCTGATGCTAAAGCTGTAAGAGAAACTGCTATCGCTAACGCTAAAATCGCATTAGAAGAAGCTTTTACTCCAAGACTACAATCTATCCTATCAAAGAAGCTACAAGCTGAAATGGAAGGTGAAGAGGAAGAAATGGAAGAAGAGTTAGATTCTAGTGATATTGGTAAAGGTGATGAGGATTCTCCAGTTGAACCATCGGACGTTGCATCTGACGCACACACAGAACTTGGACCTGAATCTGAAGAAGAAACTGCAGAAGTAGGTGATGAGTTGGAAGAGTCGGAAGTTTCTGAAGGCGAAGAGTCTGAAGAAATTGAAGAAGGTGAAGGGCATGATGATGACGAAATCGAAGAAGCTCAAGTCTCTGAAGAAGAAGAGGTAGAAGAAACTGTTTCTGAAGAAGAAGAAGTAGAAGAAGGTTCTCACGAAGGTGAAGAAGATTCTATGGACGAAGAAGAAGAAGTAGAAGAAAACTACAAAGAAGAAGAAGAGATGGAAGAAGAAGATGAGTTAGATTTAGAAGCTATCATCAAAGAATTAGAAATGGATATGGAAGATGAAGAAGAAGTTTCCGAATTGGAAATGGATTCTGAAGAAGAAGTATCTGAAGAAGAAGAGGATGAAGTTCACGAAGAAGAATCTGAAGAAGAAGTATCTGAAGAAGAATCAGAAGAGGAAGTTGAAGAAACTATCTCTGAAGAAGAAGATGAAGATGATGACGAAGAAGATATCGACTTGGATGAAATCCTTAGAGAAATGGGATACGGAGAAGAAGAAGAAATGGAAGAAGAAGTAGTAGCTGAAGAAGAAGCTAACGAAGAGGTAGTTAAACTACAAACTGAGTTAGAAGAAGCTTACAATACTGTGAAAACTTTACAATCTACTATCAACGAAGTAAACCTTCTTAACGCAAAATTATTATACGCTAATAGATTGTTCAGAGCTTATAACTTAAACAATGAGCAAAAATCTAAAGTTGTTGAAAACTTAGACAGAACATCATCTGTTAGAGAAGTAAAATTAGTTTACGCTACGTTAGCAGAATCAATGAATTTTACAGGAACTGAGAAGAAAACTAAGAAAGTTGTAGCTGAGGCTGCATCTAAACCAGTTGCTTCAACTGCTCCTTCAAAAGAAATTATTTCTGAGAACACAAATGCATTAGCTGAGAGATTTAAACAATTAGCTAATATTAAATAATTAACTTAACATTAAAAAAGGAAAAATAAAATGGCAAATTTTGATTTATCTAAACTAATGGAAGGAAAGAACCCACAGTCTGTAATGTTGGAAGAAACAAGACAACTAAAAGGTAAGTGGGAATCTACTGGACTTCTAGAAGGTTTAAACGCAAAAGAGCAAGGCGCAATGTCTGTTCTTTTAGAAAACCAAGCAAAACAATTGCTTGATGAGGCAAGTTCTACTGGAACTGCTGCAAATAGTGAAGAGTGGAGCGGTGTTGCTCTACCTTTAGTAAGAAGAATCTTTGGTGAGATTGCTTCTAAAGAATTCGTTAGTGTACAACCAATGAACTTACCTTCAGGACTTGTATTCTATCTAGATTTCAAATATGGAACTGCTAACGCAGGAAGAAGTACTGGTGCTGCTGGTTCTTTATTCGGTGGTGCAGGTGGTGCTAATGTAGGTGCTGGATTTGGTCAAACTAAATCAGCTGAGAATGGATTATACGGTGCTGGTGCATTCGGATACTCTGTAAACGAAGCTTCAACTGACGTTGCTGCTAGTGATTCTGCTTTCGCTTCTGCTTCACATGCTGATGTAGGATATGATGGTGCATTATCTGCTTCTATTGAAGCTGGTGATATCCAGAAAATTACAATCGCTAAGAGTGATATCGCTGATACTCTTGATGTAGATGCATTATCATCTATTATCGTAACAGGTGCTGCTGTAACAGGTGAAACATACGGACAATTCGCTAAAGTGGATGGTGCTAATATTATTTTATTTGTTAACACAACTGCTGCTAGAGGTTCAGCTGTAATCGCTGTAGCTCATTCAGTAATCCCTGCTGATTATAACAGAGGTGATTTTGAAGATACTGATGGTTCTGTAACTAACTTGGATATTCCTGAAGTTGATTTAGAATTAAAGTCTGAAGCAATCGTTGCTAAGACTAGAAAACTAAAGGCTGTATGGACTCCTGAATTAGCGCAGGATTTAAACGCTTACCACTCAATCGATGCTGAAGCTGAATTAACTTCTATGTTATCTGATTACATCTCATTAGAGATTGACTTAGAAATCTTAGATATGTTAAAGTCTAACGCATTGACTACTGAGTACTGGTCAGCTACAATCGGTGAGGAATTTGATGGTTCATCTTGGTCTGCTGGTAATTCAGCTCTTGCGTACCAAAAGAACACTTGGTTCCAAACTTTAGGTACTAAATTAAACAAAGTATCTAATAAGATTCACCAATTGACTTTAAGAGGTGGAGCTAACTTCGTTGTTGCTTCTCCTGATGTATGTACTATTTTAGAATCGATTCCTGCATTCTCTATCTCAGCTGACAAAGATGCTTCATCTTTCGCTGCTGGTGTAACAAATGTTGGTTCACTTGCTAATAGATACACTGTGTACAAAAACCCTTACATGACTTCAAATGAAATCTTGTTAGGATTTAGAGGTTCAAACTTCCTAGAAACAGGAGCAGTTTACGCACCTTATGTACCATTAATTATGACTCCATTAGTGTATGACCCGAATAACTTCACTCCAAGAAGAGGAGTTATGACGAGATACGCTAAGAAGATGGTTAGACCTGAGTACTATGGTAAAGTTCTTATCAAAGACTTACAGTCTATCTAATCGGAACGTAGTTCAGATTAAATAAATTAAGAGGGAACGAAAGTTCCCTCTTTTTTTATGTCCTTTCTAAAAACACTATTCTTATATTTCTTTATATTTATAGATACGATACTAAAGAGAGGAATAATTTATGGCAGTAGAATACATATACCCAGGTTCATCATCATTCTCAGCAGGGGATACTCCATTTGGAACTTTTGATTCGGATGCATTATTCGTAGTAGATGCGCCAAAAGTGGCTAATTGGTGTGCAAAACGATTAGGATACCCCATTCAAAATGTAGAATTGGTTGATGAAAGTTTATTTGCTTGTTTTGAAGAAGCTACCTCAGAATATGCTTCGCAAGTAAATCAGTTTAACATTAGAAATAACTTAGATACATTAAAAGGAAATCCAACAGGTTCAAATTACAGTGGAAAATTAGTTCAAGGTTCAAATCTACCTGATTTGGTAGCAATTTCTGATGCCTATGGTACTTTAGCTGGTGTAGGTGGTAACACCGATATTAAAACTGGTTCTATTGATTTAGTAGCTGGGCAGCAAAACTATGATTTGGATGTTCTTTTCGCTAATGTAAGTGAAAGTGCTAACCGAATCGATGTAACAACAGTATTCCATGAAGCAACTCCAGCAGTAAATAGATTCTTTGACCCTTACTCAGTAAGTGGACAAGGAACTCTTAATTTAATTGATGAGTTTGGATTTGGTTCATTCTCACCAGCTGCACAATTTGTATTGATGCCAATATTTGAAGATGTATTAAGAATACAGGCAATTGAATTCAATGATACTATTAGAAAATCGGCACACTCTTTTAATATCGTAAATAATAAATTACAAATTTTCCCAATACCAACAACTGGGGGTAAATTATGGTTCGAATATTTTGTTAGAAATGAATTTATTCAAAACTCAACAAATGTAACTGTGGATGTAGTATCAGATTACTCAAATGTTGGTTATGATTTTATCCCATATACATCTATAAATGATGTGGGTAAACAATGGATTAGAAAATACACACTTGCTCTTGCTAAAGAACTATTAGGAGCAATCAGAGAAAAATATAGTTCAGTACCTATTCCTGGTTCCGAAATATCGTTGGATGGAGCAGCATTACGAGCTGAGGCTCAAACTGAAAAAGATGCTTTGATTGAACAACTCAGAGAAAACTTAGAAGAGTTAAGTAGAAAAAATCAGTTTGAAATTAGAAATAACGAATCTAATTATCAGCAAGAAATGTTACGAAAAGTTCCACTAACGATATACACCGGATAAAATGCCAAGATTTGCATTAAATAGAGACATAAGATTCTTTGAATCTATTTCAAAGGAATTGGTAGATGCTGTAATTGAAACTACAGTAGTACTTTTCAAGCTCTCTATTGAAGATATCTCAACAAACCTTTATGGTGAATCCCTAAACAAATCTTATTATCAAGGTACTGAATGTACTGCGGTAATTGAAAGAGATGATTCTTCGGTTTCATATGAAGGATTTGGTGCTGATAGTGGACAAAACGTAGAATTTAGATTTAATAGAGTTACTCTAAAAGGAAAAGGATTCTATCCAGAGATTGGAGATATTATAATGCATAACGATGCATACTTTGAAATTGATAATGTAAGAGAGGACCAATTAATTGGTGGACAGAGTGGGGAGAAATTCTCAATCATTGCATCAACATTTATGACTAGAAGAAGTTCTATTCAAACTGAAATGAGAGTTATTTAATGAATAAGAAAGAAACAAATAGAGCATTACAAAGAGGTATAGATAAGGAGTACACTAAGGGTGTTAAACTTTTAGATGTAGATACTACTATTGCTGAGTATATGGTGGATACTGTGATACCTGATGTTGAAGAGCATGGTAATCAAGTTAAAGTTCCTTTATTATATGGTAATGCTGAACGATGGAATAACGCTAGAGCAAAAGGATATCTGAGAGACCAAAGAGGTAAGATTCAAATTCCTTTAGTAATGTTCAAAAGAAACTCTATCGAAAGAGATACAAACTTAGCACAATTTAAGGATGTAAATACTTTACCAGCTTATAGAAAATATTCTAAACAAAATAGATACGAAAGATTCTCACTACAACCTAATGCACAAAAAGCATTTGAACAATATGAAGTTTCAGTACCTGATTATGTAACTGTAACTTATGAGGTAATGATTTGGACATCATTTACCGAACATATGAATACCATAGTTGAAGCATTTCAATATGCAACTGATAGGTATTGGGGAAATGAAGATGGGTACAAATTTAGAACTCGTATTGATTCGTTTGATAATCAACAAGAAGTAGGAGAAGGTTCAGAAAGAATCATTAGAACTTCTTTCACTATGGTAGTGAACGCTTACCTACTTCCTGAAACATATGATGAGAAACCAACTGTTAAAAAATCATTCACTCCGAAGAAAGTTGTATGGGGTATAGAAACTGACTTAACAGGTATGAGATTCTCAAATCCTAATATTTATAATGAGTATCAGAACGTTATAGATTTTGTAGCAATTAGAGGTTCCAAAGATGCAAATATCAATAAGAGTTTATACCCAGATGAAACGGCAGATGGGGTAACAAATAAATTCTCTTATTTTTATTTAGATAATGTAGAATTACCTATCTTACCACAAGAACTTAGGGGTACGTTTGATACTAAAGGTTGGTTTAGAATCTATATAAATGGAGTGTTTATAACACCAAACGGATATACATATACATTCAATGGAACTCAAAATAGAATATTATTTAAATTAGATAATACTCAGGCATTTGAATCTGAAGGACCTTTAACTAATGTTTTAGATACTGAAGATGAAGTATCGGTAACTGGTAAATTTATTGAATTATGAACATCTTTACTTTAAAAAATATAATGAAAGAGGTAAATGCACCAAATACATTTCAAGGTGTTCCATCCGATAAACCAAATGGTGATAGATATGAATTCTATCATCCACTTTATTGGATTTTTAAAGTTGAGAATATGAGAATTAAAACTTTAGATTCAAGACTTAAAGATAAAAGAAAACCGCATGCAAGATTTGATGTTTTTATGTATTTATTAACAGATGATTCTCAAGGTGAACTATTCGTTAGAAGTCAAGATTATGTTTACGAGCAAGTTGGAAATGATTTTTATGTGAAGATGAAAAAAGAAAACTTCCCATTGGAAGATAGAAATGGAGACCCTTGGTCTTTCTCTACTGATGATAGGATATTTATAAAAGGTGATATTGAACGAGTTAACTAATGAGTAGAAAGGTTCCAAACATATACGCAGGTAATACAGTAAAAAAGAGAGATAGACAATCTTTTAAAAATTTTGTATTAGAAGTAATCGAAGATACTTTTATCAACGAATTTACTCCAACATCATCATCTTTGGATTCCAATACTCAAAAATTATTTACTTTATTTTTAGGTTCTAAAGATGGTAATAATGATGGTGATTTATTAGATAGAGTAGATATAGAAGGATATAGATTTACATATGAAGATTTACAGGTAGATAATGCATATGATTATTTAGATGTATTTCTTTATGGAGTAAAACAAGATAGAACTAAATATGATGTAAAGTTATACGATGGTGGGGGAACTGAATTATTATCAGGTCAATACGCTAGTGGTTCGAAAGAAATTAGAATGATATTCAATGAAGATATCACAAGAGTACCATTGGAAGTACCAACAAATGCATTTACAATTAAAGGTAAAATAGTAGAAATAGAATAAACTAATGGCTAGATTAATATCAAGAAAGCAGGTTGAGGAGATAAAAGATTTTATCAGAGATACTTCATTCGCACAGAATGTAACTATTTCTGGTTCATTATTAGTATCTGAGAGTTTCAATATGGGCTCAGACCCAGATATTAAATCTACCATAACTGGTTCAGTAGAACTTACTGGTTCTCTTACTATTGATGGTCCTCTTAACGTAATTGGTGACCAAGCTTTAAATGCTACTGCATCTTTTTCATTAGAATCATTAGATACACAATTATTTGGTGGAATCAAAGCCGAAGATTTTGGAGCAATGGATGCTACTATTTATGTATCCTCAACATCTGGTAATGATAAAAATGATGGTAGAACACAACAATTCCCAGTTAGAACAGTTAAGAGAGCTGCTGAATTAGCAACTTCTGGAGATGATGGTAGATTTGGTTTACCAACTGGTTCTTTATTTACTGGTTTCCGAATTGAAGTTTCTGCTGGTACTTACTTAGAAGAAAATCCAATCGAGCTTCCAAAAAACACAACTGTTTGGGGAGCTGGTTTAAGGGTAACTAAGATTGTAGCTAAAAACGAAAACGAAGATTTATTTTGGGTAAATAGTGGTTGTTATCTTTCAGAGATGACATTTGCTGGATTAAGAGTATTTCCATCAGTAGATAACTCTCGAAGTGGTTTCGCAATTGCATTCGCACCAAACTCATTTATTACAACATCTCCTTATGTTCAGAACTGTTCGATGATTTCGAATCAGGAGAACTCATTCTTAGAGAAGTACGAAGCAATTCCTGCTGGTGGTGGTGGATTGAATGTAGATGGAAATATAATTCATCCTGATTCACCTCTTGCTTCAATGGTATTGGATGCATATACTCAGATTGCTCCAAACGGAGTTGGTTGTCAAGTTGTAGGTAGAGGATTTATTCAGTTGGTATCCTTCTTTACAAACTTCTCAGCATACTCAGTAAAGGTACTACAAGGTGGACAAGCAGTACTTCTAAACTCAAACACATCGTTTGGTGATTTTGGTATGTATGCTAGTGGTTCTAGGTTTATTACTGGTAGTGGTGGTAACTTAGAAGCATTCAATAGAGTAAGAGATAACTATACAATTATTATTGATACAATTGAAGATGGTTTAACTGCAATTCCTGAATTTGTACCAAATACAAATGCAGGTATTAAAGTAACTGATGAATTACAACAATTTAGTAGTAACAATTCTTCGGATGTTGTTGCAGAACAAGCTAAATCTGAATATAGATTGGTTTCAAATATCGTATCAAGTGGTATAAATAATATACCATCTTTATTAGCTAAATCAGCAACAAGAGGATACAACACAGGTTCAGTTTGGAATATATCCAATGGAACACAAACAACAGGTTCAACATCAGCAACATCAACTGAATTAAATATAATTGATGATAGGTTTGATAAAGTTAAACAAGTATTATCTTTAGGTGCAAGAGCAACCGCTAGTTATACTTTAGTGGATAATATTGAAGGGTTGGTTAAAGTTGGAAGTAATAATCCATATACTGGTTCAGATACAACCTCACAAACTGAAGTAGATACAATAAATAGAAACTTTAACACAATACTTCAGATAGTAGAGTATGGTTTAAATAATGAAGATTATCCATTACCTGCTCTTACATCATCAAATGCTGCAAATATAAAGGTAACCGAAACACCTCAATATAATACTGATATCTCATCAAGTGCAGAAGTTGCTAACAAAGTATCTTCTTCATTCGCAACTGTTTTCAGAATATTAGAATTAGGTTCAGATTACGCACCTGCTATTGTTCAAAGTTCTTCATTTGAAAATCCATCAATTGATTATCAAAATGGATATGATACTTTAATTGGTAACTTATCATTTATACAAAATGAAACAATTGCTTACTTATCATCTTCTTGGAGTGAATCCGATTACAATGAAGAAACTTGTAAAAGAGATATTGGATTTATTGTAAATGGAGCGGCACATGATTTATTATATGGTGGTAACGAAGAATCAGTATTAAATGGTAATTTCTATTACCTATATCCTTCAGAAGCAACAGCTTCACAAAAACAAGAAACATTAGATGCTATTAGATATGCTGGTGGACTTGCTGAAAGTTTAGTAGGAGATATTACTTATGTAGAACCATCTATCAATGTAGAAAATGGATATGACTTATTAGTAAATAATAAATCATTTATACAAAACGAAGTTATTTCATTTGTATCATCTTCTTGGAGAGGATTTGAATATGATGAGGTAAAATGTAAAAGAGATGTTGGACACGTTATTAACGCAGTTGCAACTGATTTAAGATATGGTGGTAATGAACGAAGTAGAATAGCTGGTGAGTTCTATTACTTATATCCATCTACTGCTACAACAACACAACTATTACCAACATTAGATGGTATAGAGTGGGCAAGGGATTTATCTAAAAAATTAGTTGTTAAAGATACATTTGTAACGGCATCAGCAATCATACAATCAACATACGATTTAATTGTTGAAAATAGAAGTTTGATTCAAGAAGAAACTGTAAACTTCATTGATACTCAGTTTCCTAACTTAGTTTACCTAAGAGATAAATGTAAAAGAGATACTGGATATATTGTAGATGCAGTTGCAACTGATTTATATTATGGTGGTAACCAAAAATCAGTTAGAGCTGGTTTATATTATAACGAAGTTCCTTCTAAAGTAAATGGAGACCAATTAAATGAAACTGTTGATGGTATATCTTATGCTAAATCATTTATTGATAAAGTAATTGTTAATGAAATAGTTGAATCACCTCAAGTTATTAATAACACATATGCTAGAGTAAGAGCAGGTAATATATTACAATATGTATCATCTTCTATTTCTGGTAGTGAAACTGAAAGAGTTAAAGTAAGTTCTTCTTTTGGAATAGTTGAAGATATTATAAAGCAGGGTGAGGATTCATTATTATCTGCGATAGCTGGAAACACACCAAACTTTAATTGGAGATTGGATGAACCTAAATTAGTTAGTAATACTACATTAATAACATCCTCTATATCCGCAAGTTCTGCTCAAGTTCAATCTATTTCATCATCATTTGAAATAGTAACAAAAATTATTGAAAGTGGTAGTTCTATAACTACTGATAAAACAATTGGTTCTGCTTCAAATGGATTACCAATATCACAAGTTGGTATTCCTAAAGATTCTTATGGTGATAATTTAATAACAACAACTATTGGAACTAAACTTCCAAACGATATAGTTGCTGTATCAAATGTAAATGATAATATTAAATTTACTAATAACTCACAATACACATCTTCTATATCGGCATCAATCACAATCGCTTCAGAGATTTCAGAATCATTTAGAACTGTAATCGATATTGTTGAGTATGGAATTAGTGGAAGTAAAGAAATCTCAGGTTCAGCTAATTCTTCATCTTATTTCGAAGTTATTACTTTACCAAATGATTCAACTGCATTCTATATTAATGATGACCAATTAAAATATTTTGATGGTAGAGAAGGATGGAGATTAGGTGGTGAAGATACTGGTTCTTTCTTAGGTTCTAAAAAAGACCCAACTTTAACATTGGTTAGAAATGAAATGTATAACTTCTCAATCAATGATTTAGGTTTTGAAGATACTACAATTAATGCACCATTCTTAATTAAAACAAAACCAACTGCTGGTACTACATATGATGTATATGAAAGTATTGGTTTAATAAATAATGGTATTACATTTGGTACGATAACATTTACTCCTTTAGCAGATACACCTGATACACTTTATTATGTGAATCCAACAAATGTTTCAGCTAGTGGTGTAATAAACATTGTAGATAGTTTACCATTATCATCTGAACAGGAATATGTTTATGTTCCAACTAGAGGTGAATTTGAAAAAGTAGTAAATACTAAAGATAATATAAAAATAACAACTGATTCTCAATACACTTCATCATTGGATGCTAGTGTTTCTGATAGAAATATTGTAAGTGGAGGATTCAGTACAATAGTTGGTATTCTAAAAAGTGGAGTTGATTCTTTCACACCAACTTCAGCAACATACAATCCAGCTGATGGTGAGTTTGTAATGACTATTTCTCAACATGGTTTAGATGTTGGTGATAGAATTTACCTAAAGCCAGAATCATTCGTATTCACTTGTGATATGGATGGAAATAGAACTGAACACAAATTACCTTCAGTTGGACAACCCGCATATAATAAACAATTAACTATAAATTCAATAACCGATAATACCATAAGTGTAAACGTTGGTAAATCCGGTCCTAATATAAACTTTAACACAACAACTGCATCTTATGACCCATCAACTGGTGATTTCGTTGCAACTGTTGGAAAGCATAGTTTAAGTGTTGGAGAAGGTATAATACTTTCACCAGAATCATTTGCTTTCACTTGTGATATGGATAATGACCAATCGGTTAAATCTTATCCAAGAGTAGGTATTGACCCATTTGCAGTTCGTTCTATTCCAATTACTTCTGTAACTGATACTACGTTAACATTTAATGTAGGAGCATCGGGTCCAAATAAATACTTTACTCCAACATCTGCATCTTATAATGCATTGACTGGTGATATGATTGTAACTGTTGGACAACATGGTTTAGGAGTTGGAAGAAGTGTAGTATTGGAAGATGAATCATTCGCATTTACTTGTGACCAAGATTCAGATGCTACAATACATTCATATCCAAGACCAGGTTCTGACCCATATGCTGGTAAATCAATAGAAATAAAATCAGTTGGAAATACTCAACACACACCAACGGATGCTCCTTATAACGCATCTACTGGAATTGTAACTTTAACTATTGCTGGACATGGATTTAGTAATGGAGATTATGTTAAGGTTGATGATGGAGCTTTAATCTATACTTGTGTATTGGATGGAAACACTGTTCAAAAATCTTATCCAAGAGCTGGATATGATTATCCAAGTGGAAGATGGTTAGAAATTTCAAATGTAACAACTGATACTTTTGATATTAACATTGGAGCATCATCATATAAATCAGCACATACATTTGTATCAGCAACTACTGGTGGTATAAGAAGGCAAACTGGTACATTTACAATTAATGTAGGAGATGGTGGAACGGCATCAAACTCTTTACATACATTTGTATCAGCTTCATCAAACGCTGTGAAGCATGAACCACAATCAGTTCATACTTATGTATCTTCTTCAAATGGAGCCATTAAACACTTACCTCAATCAACTCATACATTTGTAAGAGTAAATGAGGATTCGGTAAGTACTTTACCAATTCTAACTAAAAACATTGAAGGTTTAGTCAAAAGAAGTGATGCAACTCAATTCACTTCTTCATTAAGTGGTTCTGGAAATCTTATATCTAAATTATCATCTTCATTTGAAACTGTATTAGATATTATAGAATTTGGAACTGGTTCTACTCCATCAACAGCAACTTATGACCCTGCCGATGGTGATTTTGTAATGACTATTCCAAATCACAAATTTAGAAAAGCAGATAGTATTTATCTAAAACCAGAATCATTTGTATTCACTTGTGAAATGGATGATAACAAAACTGAACACAAATTACCTTCAGTTGGACAACCTGCTTACAATAGTAAATTAAGAATTAAATCGGTAACCGATAATACTGTAACTGTAAACGTTGGTAAATCAGGTCCAAATTTACATTTTAATCCTACTAACGCAACTTATGACCCTGCTACTGGTGATTTTGTAATCACAACTGGTACTCATAATTTAAGTGTTGGTGAAGGAATTATATTAGATATTGAATCATTTGCATTCACTTGTGATATGGATGATGACCAATCAGTTAAATCTTACCCTCGATTGGGTATAGACCCTTACGCTGGTCGTTCAATGATTATAACTGATGTTACCGATACTACAATGACTGTAAATGTTGGTATCTCAGGCCCGAACAAATACTTTACTCCATCAGATGTTAATTATAATGCATTGACTGGAGAAATGGTATTGACAGTAGGTCAACATGGATTGGGTGTAAGTAGAAGTGTAGTATTAGAAAATGAATCATTTGCGTTCACTTGTGACCAAGATGGTGATTCTACAACTCACTCTTATCCAAGAAGTGGTTCAGACCCATATGCAGAACAATCAATAAAAATTATTTCAGTTGGAACTACATCACATACTCCAACAAATGCACCATACAATCCAACAACTGGTATCGTAACACTCACAATCGCTAATCACGGATTCTCTAATAATGATTATATAAAAGTTGATGATGGTGCATTAACTTATACTTGTGTTTTAGATGGGAACACAACTCAGAAATCTTATCCAAGAACTGGAATAGATTATCCATCTGGAAGATGGTTACAAATTTCAAATGTAACAACTAATACATTTGAAATTAATATAGGTTCATCTTCTTACACTGGAGCACATACATTTGTATCTGCTACAACTAATGGAATAAAAAGACAAGATGGTACATTTACAATTAATGTAGGTGATGGTGGAAGTGCGTCTGGTTCAATACATACTTTTGTATCTGCATCAACAAATGCAGTTAAACATGAACCACAATCACTTCACACATTTGTATCAGCATCTAGAGAAGCAGTTAAACATTTACCACAATCAGTTCATACTTTTGTTAGAACTATTGATGATTCAGTAACTGTGATTCCACCAAAAGTAGAAAATACTGAAGAAGCAATAGCAGTAACAACGGAAACTCAGTTTACTACATCATCTATTTCAGCATCAGCTGCAGATATTTCTTTCATCTCAGAATCATTTGAGATTGTAACTAGAATTATAGAATTTGGTAGTGGTTCTTATGAATCATCATCATTATATGGAAGTGAAGTAACCGCATCATCAACTGTTGCGGCTTATAACTTATTAAAATCAAATATTGATTTCATAAAAGAAGAAACAATCGCTTATTTATCATCTTCTTGGTCAGCAGCTGATTACAACGAAACAAGTTGTAGTAGAGATATTGCTGGTATTGTTAGTGGTGCAGCTGAAGATTTAATTCACAATGTTTACTCAGCATCTGTATTTAATGGTAAGTTCTACTTAGAATATCCATCTCAAGCACAAGGTTCACAATTGAACCAAACGTTGGATGGAATTAGATACGCAAGTAGAGTAGCACAAAAAGTGGCATCAAATGTAACATTCTCAAATCCAGTTCAAGATAGATTGGATACACAAACAATTATAAACAATAATAAAGAGTTTATTAAAGAAGAGGGAATAGCATTCCTATCAGCTTCTTGGAGTGATTTTGATTATCCAGAAGAAACTTGTAAAAGAGATATTGTACACATCTTAGATGCATCAATTACTGATATTGTTTATGGTGGTAACGAAAGAACAATTAACGCAGGTGTATTCTATTGGAAGTATCCTTCAGAAGCAACTGGTTCTCAATTGTTCCCAACTTTAGATGGTATTGAATATGCTGGTGAAGTTGCACAAAAAGTAGTTAGTGGAGCAGTATTTACACCACCAACTTCTGAAAAAGTAAATGCTTATAACTTAGTATTAGAAAATAGAGATTTAATTCAAAATGAAGTAATCGAATATGTTTCATCTTCTTGGAACGCAGCTGATTACGATGATGTTAAATGTAAGAGAGATACTGGATACATCATAGATGCAGCTATTACTGATTTACTATATGGTGGAAATGAAAGAAGTATAATCGCTGGTGATTTCTACTACAAATATCCATCACAAGCACAAGGTTCACAATTAGACCAAACTGTTGATGGTATAGTTCATGCTCAAAGATTATCTGATAAGGTAATGAGTAACACTATTTTAGTAAATCCATCAGTAGAGAGAGAAGGATTATATCAAACAATAGAACAAAATAGAGAATTAGTTCAAGCTGAAGTAATTGCTTACATCTCATCTTCTTGGGTTGGATTCGATTATGATGAAGCTAAATGTAGTAGAGATGTTGGACATATCTTAGATGCAGTTTCAACTGACTTGAGATATGGAGGAAATGAAAGAAGTGTTATCGCTGGTGAGTACTATTACTTATATCCATCAGAAGCAACAAGTGTTCAAAAAACACAAACAATCGATGGTATCGTACATGCAGCTAACTTAGTTCAAAAACTTATTCAGAATGTTGTATTAGTACAACCTTCAGCAACTAAATTAAGTATTTGGAATACAATTAGAGATAATAGAACTTTAATTCAAAAAGAAGTAACTGAATATATTGATTATGCATATCCATTCTTTACATACAATAGAGAAAAATGTAGAAGAGATGTTGGACATATCTTAGATGGTGTTGCAACTGATTTCTTATGGGGTGGTAATCAAAGAAGTATTAAAGGTGGAGAATTCTACTACCTATTCCCATCTGAAGCAACTACTGTACAAAAAGATGAAACTATTGATGGAATTATGTACGCTAAGAATTTACTTAGAGATATAATTACACAACAAACATTATTATCTCCATCAACGGTATCTAATACCGATGGAAATATCAAAGTAACATCTTTTGAAGCTGTAACATCTTCAATCGCATTAAGTGGTTCATATCAAACTGAAGTTAGTGAATCATATGATATTGTAACTGGAATTATAAAAACAGGTATTGAATCATTCACACCTAAAACAGCAACTTATGACCCTGCAAATGGTGATTTTGTAATGACTGTACCTAAGCATAATTTATATAGTGGTGATAGTATCTATCTGAAACCTGAATCATTTGTATTCACTTGTGATATGGATGGTAATAGAACTGAGCACAAACTTCCATCAATTGGACAACCTGCTTACGATAATAGATTAACAATTAAATCAACAACATCAGATACTATAACTGTAAATGTTGGTAAATCAGGTCCAAATGTAGAATACAATCCAACAACTGCATCATATGACCCAGCAACTGGGGAATTTGTTGTAACTGTGGCAAGTCATAGTTTAAGTGTTGGAGAGGGTGTGGTAATGTCAGCTGAATCATTCGCATTTACTTGTGATATGGATAATGACCAATCAGTTAAATCATATCCAAGAGTAGGAATCGACCCATATTCAGTACGTTCACTTCCTCTTACGGATGTAACTGATACTACAATGACATTTAATGTAGGAGCATCAGGTCCGAATAAATATTTCACACCTGTATCTGCTTCATACAACGCTCTAAGTGGAGATATGACTCTTACTGTTTCTGAATCATTCGGATTGGGTGTTGGTAGAAGTGTAGTGTTAGAAAACGAATCTATCGCATTTACTTGTGATATGGATAGTAACGCAACTACTCACTCTTACCCAAGAAGTGGTTCAGACCCATACGCAGAACAATCAATAAAAATTACTTCAGTTGGTACAACTTCTCATAGTGTAACTGATGCACCATATGATTCGGCAACTGGTGATGTAACTATTACAATAGCTAATCACAATTTCAATAATGGAGATTACATCAAATTAGATGATAACTCTCTAACTTATACTTGTGTATTAGATAATAATACAACTACAAAATCTTACCCAAGACCTAATTACGATTATCCAAGTGGAAGATGGTTAGAAATTTCTAATGTAACAACTAACACATTCGATATCAATATAGGTTCTTCACCATATGTAGGTTCACATACATTTGTATCAGCAACTACTAATGGATTGAAGAGACAAGATGGAACATTTACAATTAATGTTGGTGATGGTGGAAGTGCAAGTGGTTCAATTCATACATTTGTATCTGCATCTAATAGAGCAGTTAAGCATGAACCTCAATCAGTTCATACTTTCGTATCAGCTTCGAATGGGGCATTAAAACATTTACCTCAATCAGCTCATACATTTATTAGAACTGATAGAGATTCAGTAAGTACATTACCTATATTAACTGAAAACATTGAAGGGTTAATTAAAATTAATGATACAACTCAATTTACTTCTTCTTTAAGTGGTAGTGGAGTTGAATCAGCTTATGTAACTAGAAGTGTAGGATTTATTAATGATATTATCAGATTAGGAACCGATGATATTCCTTTCGCATTAGCTAAATGGTTTGATGATACATTGGATGCTCCACAACAACTAACAACTGGTTCTTATGTAACTGCTAGTGGTACTTTTGTAACTGATACTGAATTTGGTATTGTAAGTTCTTCATTTGGTCAAATTATCAATATCATTGAAAATGGTGTTGGTACATTTACACCAACAACTGCGGCTTATAATCCTCTTAACGGAAACTTTATAGTTACTATTCCAAATCATACCTTAGATGTTGGAGAAGAAATTTATATAAGACCTGAATCATTCGTATTCACTTGTGATATGGATGGAAATAAAACTGAACATAAACTCCCATCAGTTGGCCAACCTGCTTATACTAATAAATTAGAGATAATATCAAAAACTGATGATACTATAACTGTAAATGTAGGAGCATCGGGTCCTAATGTTGAATGGACTCCATCTAACGCAACTTATAACCCAGCAACTGGTGATTTCGTAATCACAACTGGAACTCACACATTAAGTGTTGGGGAGGGTATCGTATTAGATACTGGTTCATTTGCATTTACTTGTGATATGGATAATGACCAATCTACTAAATCATATCCGAGATTAGGAATAGACCCTTACGCTGGTCGTTCAATGAAACTTACTTCGGTAACTGATACTACAATGACTGTAAATGTAGGAGTATCGGGTCCGAATAAATACTTTACACCTGTATCTGCATCTTATAACGCATTAAGTGGTGATATGACTTTAACTGTTTCTGAATCATTTGGTTTAGGAGTTGGTAGAAGTGTGGTATTGGAAAATGAATCATTTGCATTTACTTGTGACCAAGATTCAGATGCTACAACCCATTCTTATCCACGATTAGGTTCAGACCCATATGCAGAACAATCAATAGTAATTACTTCAGTTGGTAAAACTCAACATACACCAACCGATGCTCCATATAACTCATTAACTGGTGATGTTATTATTACAATAGCTAATCATAATTTTACTAATGGTGATTATATTAAGATTTCTGATAACGGATTATCTTATACTTGTATATTGGATGGAAATAAAGTTAAAAAATCTTATCCAAGACCTAACTATGATTATCCATCTGGAAGATGGTTACCAATTTCTGATGTAACTACAAATACATTTAAAATTAATATTGGTGCTTCATCTTATGTTGGTGAACACACATTCGTATCAGCAGAACAAAATAGTATTGAAAGACAAACTGGTACATTTACAATTAATGTAGGAAATGCTGGAAGTGCTTCTGGTTCGTTACATACATTTGTATCAGCTTCAGCAAACGCTGTTAAGCATGAACCTCAATCGGTACACACATTTGTATCTGCATCTAAAGCAGCGGTTAAACACTTACCTCAATCAGTTCATAAATTTGTTAGAACTGATAAAAATTCAATAAGTGTTTTACCAGCGATTGTAAATAATACTGAAAGCAATATTAAAGTAACTAATACAAATCAATTTACTTCTTCTATTGTTGGTTCTATAACTGAAGTTAACAAAGTAAAATCATCAATTGGTATAATTGAAGATATATTACAAAATGGTACTTCTGTTAAACCAACTGTTGTTAAGAATAACTCTGATAAAAATAACTTAATTAAAGTTACTGATGCAGTTCAAATAACATCAGAATCATTTGGAGATAGATTACAACAAAGATTGATTTCATCATCAATCGCAATTGTAACTACAATTGTTGAAAATGGAACTGGTTCATTACCAACTGTTGTTGAGTATGGAACACCATCCGATTCACCAAAAACATTAGCAGCTTACAACTTACTAAAAGATAACATTGAATTTATTCAAAGTGAAAGTATCGCTTACTTATCATCTTCTTGGTCAACTGCATCTTACAATGAAACGAGTTGTAGTAGAGATATTGGGGCAATTATAAGTGGAGCAGCTGAAGATATGTTGTATAACGCAAACTCTTCATCTATATTCAATGGTAAGTTCTACTATGATTTCCCATCTAAAGCACAGGGTGCACAATTACAACAAACATTAGATGGTATTAACTACGCTGGTAGATTAGCAGAAAGTATAGTAAGAGGATACACATTCCAGACTGCATCCGCATTAGTTAGTGGTTCTTATGAGTTAATTAGAAACAATAGAGAATTTATTGAAAATGAAACAATTGAATTCTTATCATCTTCTTGGGATGGATTTACTTATAATGAAATAACTTGTAAAAGAGATATTACTCATATTATAGATGCAGTATCAACTGACCTTCTTTATGGTGGAAATGAAAGAAGTGTAAATGCTGGAGATTACTATTATAGATATCCATCAGCAGCAATAATTGGTGGTGTACCAAATGAGAATAAACAAAAAGACCCAACTGTAACTGCAGTAGATTTCGTACAAGGATTTGTATCAGAAATTGTAAGTGGAGCAATATTCCAAACTGCATCAAATGAAGTTGATTATGTTTATGATACAATCAGAGAAAATAGAGAATTCTTACAAGCTGAAACTGTAGCATTCGTAAACGCTAAATATCCAAACTTTGAATACAATGAATTAAGTTGTAGTAGAGATACTGGATTTATTATTGATGCTGTTGCTACTGATTTAAGATATGGTGGAAACCAAAGAGCATTAACCGCTGGTGAATTCTATTATAGATTCCCATCTGAAGCAACTGATAACCAATTAGATGAAACAACTGATGCATTAATCTATACTAAAGATTTAATTCAAAAATTAGTTAACAAAGAAACATTATTTATTCCAACTGGAAGTTTGAATACCGATAATGGAATTAAAGTAACTTCATTCTCACCAGCAACTGGAGGTGATATAACTGATATTACAATTCTTAACACAATTTCATCTTCATTCGCAATTGTATCAGATGCAATCTCAAATGGAACAGGTTCAACACCAACTTCATCTAATTATGGGGCAGTTTCTACTGATTCAGATATCCTAACTACTTATGGATTGATTACTGAAAGTGTAACATTTATACAAAATGAAGTTGTGGAATATATTTCTTCTTCTTGGGTAGGATTTGATTATGATGATGTTAAGTGTAGAAGAGATGTTGGATTTATAGTAAATGGTGTAGCAGAAGATTTAAGATACGGAATTGTATCAGCATCTTCGGTAAATGCTAGATTCTATTACCAATTCCCATCTGAAGCTAATGGAACTGGTTCTCAAGCTCAACAAACTATTGATGGTATCAATTACGCAGCACAATTAACTGAACAAATCGTTAAAGGTGTAACATTTGATTTCCCATCAACTCAAATATCAGCATCAGTTGAATTAATTAGAAATAATAGAGAGTTTATTCAATCTGAATCAATTTCTTACCTAAGTTCTTCTTGGGAAGGGTTTGATTATGTAGAATCAACTTGTATGAGAGATGTTGGACATATTTTAGATGCAGTATCTACTGATTTACTTTATGGTGGTAACCAAAGAAGTAAAATTGCAGGAGAATACTACTACAAATATCCTTCATCAGCAACATCAACTCAATTAGAACCAACTACAACGGGTATTAAGTACGCGGGTGATGTGGCAAGTAAATTAGTACAAAACGAAATATTCGTAACGGCATCGGCTGAAAGATTAGCTGGTAATAAAGTTCTTTTAGATAACAAAGAATTTATCCAAAATGAAGTAATATCATATATTTCTTCTTCTTGGAGTACATTTGATTACAATGAAGATAAATGTAAGAGAGATACTGGTTATATCTTAAATGGTGTAGCAACTGATTTCTTATATGGTGGAAATGAAAGAGGTAGAGTAAATGGTGAGTACTATTACTTATATCCATCGGATGCAACTGTTAATTTCCAAAGTAATCCAAATGGACAATTGAATCAAACAATTGATGGTATCAATTACTCAGCAAGATTGGCTGAAAAAGTGTTAGAAAACATAACATTTGTTACCGCATCTGCTGAAGTATCTGCATCAGCTGAATTATTAAGAAACAATAGAAGTTTTGTACAAAACGAAACAATTGAGTTTATCTCATCTTCTTGGAGTAATGTAAAATATAATGAAGATAAGTGTAGAAGAGATACTGGATATATTATAGATGCAGCTGTAACTGATTTAGTATATGGTGGTAATGAAAGAAGTATTAATGCAGGATTGTACTATTGGAGATATCCTTCAAGAGCAACAAACGCTGGAACACCTTCAGAGCAAAATCAATTAGACCCGACTGTTGATGGAATCAGATTCGCAAATGGAACTTCACAAAATGTAGTTCAGAATCTACCATACACAACTCCATCGGCTGAAATTACAAATGGTGTTCAGTTATTAAGAGATAATACAACATTTATACAAAAAGAAACAATCGCTTATCTAAGTTCATCTTGGAGTGAGTTTGAATACAACGAAGTTAGTTGTAGTAGAGATTTAGGATACATCATAGATGCAGTAGCAACTGATTTAACATATGGTGGTAATGAAAGAGCAGTACAAGCAGGTACATTCTACTACTACATTCCTTCAATCGCTACAACGGAGCAAAAACCACAAACAACTGATGGTATTGATTTCTCTAAAGGGTTAGCTGAGAAGATAATCAAACAACAACAATTAGTATTCCCAGCATTTTTAAATAATAATGGGGCTACCGCTCTTAGAAACGCTAAGAAAGTATTACAAGGTAAAGCAATATCGTACACAAACGCTGCTTTCCCTAACTTTATATACAATGAAGAAAAATGTTATAGAGATACTGGTTTCATCTTAGATGCTATCGCAACTGATATCATTTATGGTGGTAACGAAAGAAGTATTAGAGCAGCTGAATCGTATTACAATGGTATATACGGAAGTGCGGCTGTGGTTATAAACGAACAAAAGAAAGAAACTGCAGAAACTAATAGATATTTAAGAACTCAATTCCAATTTGTTGCTAGACAGGCACCAGTTGAAGAGTTTGGTTCTTTAATTATTACAACTGGGCATGATTTCTCTTACGCTGGTGCTGGGGTAACTTATAAAGCATTACCTCCTAACCAAGGTGGTGATGGTGTACCTGATCCTGATAAGGAAATTACTGAAATAGGTGGAGGTAGAGTATTCTTCACATCAGGTAACGAACTTGGTGACTTTAGAATTGGTGGGGGTCTTGTTATTAAACAAGCTTCTGGTACATTAGAAGGTAGAACATTCTCTAAATCACTATTCTCACTTGTAACACCATTCTCATTAGCACTGCAAGATTAAGGATAAAAAAGAAAACAAATATTTATATAGGATATGGCAGAAGAATTAATACCACTAAATGCATTTAAATCCGTACTTACCACTTTGACAGGTGATGATGATGTAGTTTATTCAGCTCCAAAAGGAGTTTCTACTATCTTATTATCAGCTCAGATAACAAATACGGGTGAAGCAAACGAGCCCGTTACTATTAGTATAACAAGTAATAGGGAATTACCAGTACCTCAAGTAGATTCAATAATTAATTCAGGTAGTTTTTTAAGTGCATCTGCACTTATAGAAAAAAACCAAACTTTTATTGAAAAAGAATCTGCTGCGTATATTAATTTTCAAAATAATTTAACACAAATTCCATTTAGTTTTACATCTTCCTTTTTTGAAGGATATGTTAAAACTGCTTTGGATGGTGTTGAGGCAGATTTAATAGCAGGAGGGACATTACAATCTAAAAAAGCAGCTCTTTCTTATTATAATAAGAATGGGGAAATTTTGATTCCTAATGATTATTTCACTTCATCATATCAATCAATAGATTATGCCACTAAATTAGTAGAACAAATACTTATTAATGAATCGGTAACAGGTTCATCGGCTGTATCTAGATTATATCAAGATTCGGTAACACAATCCATAGATAATACATTTGTATCAGAAACAGGTTCAATATCAGCATCAGTTGATTTATTGGATGCTATATCCGATACGATATCAACTCCAACGAGAGTTTTACAAGAACCAGTTGATTTAATTACAAATGTAATTATACCAGCTGGAGATTCATTATCACCGATTGTGGCAGGTAAGTTAGTATTAGAACAACAATTTTCATTAATTGTATCAGGTTCTACAAATTTAACTGTAATATTATCGATTCTTGAAAGTGCAAACGAATAATTATATACTAAGACTAATAATAAATGAGCCAATTATTAAGCGGAAAGGTTAAAGTAGTAAGACCATCCGATGTTTCGGAGGATAGGTACGAATATCTACGATTAAATGAAGCAGAACCAAACTTGGGTGTTCCTGAGAGTGGTTCACTTTCATCTGGGTCTATTGCGCTTGTTGCTTCCGATGCTGATGGTAATCGTTTATTTGTTACAACACTTCAATTAGAGCAAGTTACTGGTTCTTTTAGTGGTTCATTTGCTGGAGATGGTTCTCAATTAAATAACCTTCCAGAAGCAGTAAGATTAATATCAGGTTCTGCATCCGCATCAATTTCACCTAATACTGGGTTTTTAGTAAACGTATCATCATCATTTGGTGGAGATATGGATGTTACTGGTGATGTAAGAGTTACTGGTGATTTAATTGTTGATAATAGAATAGTAGCAAGAGAACTTATTGTTGAAATAATTTCATCTTCAATTATATTCTCATCTGGTTCAAACCGATTTGGTGAATTATCAACTGATAAGCAAGAATTTACAGGTTCGGTAGAAGTAACTGGTTCATTAGATGTATTTGGAGATACTACTATAAGTGGTTCTACATTTGTTAGTGGGAATGTACAACTAACTTCAGGTTCAGCATTTAGTGGTAGTGGTGAAAACTTATTCAACATTCCAAAATCAGCACTTACTGATGATGCACTACTCTCAAACTTAATAACAACAGGTTCAGTAACCGCATCTGTATCACCTGATGGTGTATTTAAAGTATTCGGAACTGGTTCAGTAACAACTGAATTAAGTGGTTCTTTATTTGTAAGTGGAAATGTACAATTAATATCAGGTTCTGCTTTTAGTGGTAGTGGTGAGAACTTATTTAATATACCAAAATCGGCATTAACCGATGATGCATTACTTTCAAACTTAATAACAACAGGTTCAGTAACGGCTTCCGTTTCTCAAGATGGATTCTTCAGAGTATTCGGAACGGGTTCAGTAACAACTGAGTTAAGTGGTTCGTTATTAGTTAGTGGAAATGTTAATCTTAATAGTGGTTCATCATTTAGTGGTAGTGGTGAAAACTTATTCAATATACCTCGTTCAGCACTTACTGAAGATGCATTAGAAACGAATTTAATTATTAGTGGAGCAGTAACTGCTTCAGTATCACCTGATACTGGTTTTGTAGTAAACTCATTAGATAGTGGTTCTACATTTACTGGTTCAGTATTTCTAAGTAGTGGTTCATTCTTTAGTGGTAGTGGTGAAAACTTATTTAATATACCTTTATCAGCATTAGCTGAAGAAGTTGAAGTATCAACTAAAATACAATCTGGTAATGTAACTGCATCTGTTTCAGATGAAGATGGGTTTGTTGTAACATCGGAAGCTAGTGGTTCTACATTCACTGGTAGTTTAAGATTAAGTAGCGGTAGTATATTTAGTGGTAGTGGTGCGGAGTTATTTGATATACCTCGTTCAGCACTTACTGAGGATGCTCTTATTACAAATAATATTAGAAGTGGTTCAGTAACCGCATCAGTTTCTCCAAACTTTGGATTAGTTGTAGAATCAGAATTAAGTGGTTCTACTTTTACAGGTTCTGTATTTTTAAGTAGTGGTTCATTCTTTAGTGGTAGTGGTGAAAAATTATTTAATATACCAAGAACTGCATTAACGGATGATGCACTTATTTCAAACTTAATATCTACTGGTTCAGTAACCGCATCGGTTTCAACTGATGGTTTCTTTAGAGTACAATCAACAGGTTCAGTAACAACTGAATTAAGTGGTTCGGTATTTGTTAGTGGAGCAGTTCAATTAAATAGTGGTTCAAAATATAGTGGTAGTGGTGAGGATTTATTTGATATACCATTCTCAGCACTTTCTAATGATGCACAAGAAGCAATTGAAGCTTTAGTAACAAGAGAAGCTGTATTTATAGCAAGTGGTAGTGTAACTGCATCAACTGAAGATAGTGTATTTAAAGTAACTTCTGATGAAAGTGGTTCTATCTTTATAGGAGATATTGAAATACCATCTGGAAGTGGATTCTTTAGTGGTAGTGGTGAAGGATTATTTAACATCCCTCGTTCAGCTTTAGTTGAAGATGCGTTATTATCGAACTTAATTACAACTGGTTCGGTAAGTGCTTCCGTTTCAACTGAAGGTATATTTAAAGTATTTGGAACTGGTTCTATAAAATCAGAATTTAGTGGAAGTGTTTCTATATCAGAATCATTAGATGTTCCAAAAATCATAGCTGATGAATTCACTGGGTCATTAAGTGGTTCTGTAGCTGGAGATGGTTCACAACTTAATAACATTCCCCAATCAGCACTTTCTGAAGATGCTACACGAATAGCAAGTGGTTCAGCAACCGCATCTATTTCACCTAATTTAGGATTTGTAGTAAATACATCATCTTCTATTGAAGGAGATTTATCAGTTAGTGGTAGAATAACAGCTGAAGAAATTTTTGTAAACTTTATTTCATCATCCATAGTAATATCTACTGGCTCAAACATATTTGGTGATGATTCAAATACTGATACTCAAAAATTATTTGGTGAAACTCAAATATTTGGGAATGTAACGGCAAGTGCGAAGATATCATCCAGTGGATTCGTTGGTGATGGTTCAGAACTATTTAACATACCACAATCGGCACTTTCGGAAGATGCACCATTAATATCAAGTGGTTCAGTAACGGCATCAGTTTCTCCAAATTTTGGATTTGTAGTAGAATCTACTGAGAGTGGTTCAACATTTAGTGGTTCTATACAAATTAGTGGAAGTGTAACACTTACATCGGGTTCATCTTTTAGTGGTAGTGGTGAAAACTTATTTAATATCCCACAATCGGCACTTTCAGAAGATTCTCCAAGAATATCAAGTGGTTCAGTTAGTGCTTCTATTTCTCCAAATTTAGGATTGATTGTAAATACATCTGCATCTATCGATGGTGATATCGATGTAAGTGGAGTTGTATCAGCATCTATCTTTAGTGGTAGTGGTGAATCATTATTCAATATTCCATTATCAGCAATTACTGAAGAAGCATTTAGAATTGTTAGTGGTTCGGTAACTGCATCGGTTGACCCTAATAGAGGATTTGAAGTAAATTCAACTGGTAGGTTCGATGATAGTATAACTACAAGTGGTAGTTTAATAGTATCAGCATCAACTTCTTGGGGACCTGATAATTTAGAAAAAATTGTAAAAGTTATTGGAACTGATGATGGTAACAAATATGAAATAGATGGAAAGAGACAACCATTACTTTATTTGGTAAGTGGTAGTACATACACATTCAATCAATCAGATTCTACAAACGCTACACATGAAATAAGATTTTCAACAACTGATAATGGTACACACGCTGGTGGTGTTCCATTTACTGGTAGTGTAGATACTGGTAGTATATCTGCTGGTACAAATGGTTCACAAGTTACAATAGCAATAAACTTTAATACACCTGATACATTATACTATTATTGTTTGAATCACTCTGGTATGGGTGGGGAAATCAGAAAAGTACTTAGTTATCCAATTAGTGAAACTATAATAAATGATACAGTTGTTGTAACTGGTTCAATTTTCACAAGTGGTTCAATAACAACAACTGGTGATATTGATACAAATATTGTTAGAGGTACTCAATTTAGTGGTTCATTTAGTGGTAGTGGTAGAGATTTATTTGATATACCTCTTTCAGCATTAGCAGAAGATGTAGAAGAGTTATCATTTATCGCAAGTGGTAGTGTAACCGCATCAACAGATCCTGAATTTGGATTCAAAGTAAATACAACATCATCTATTGAAGGTGATTTAAATGTAACGGGTGGATTATATGTATCTACTTCGGTAATTGAATTAGAAACTCTTCCAATTACTCAATCAGTAACTATTGGGCAGAACGGATTTGCAATAAATGGTAATTTAAAGCAACCATTAAAATTCTTAAATGGACTTACATATCACTTTGATATATCAGATTCTTCTAACGCAAATAATCCAATAAAATTATCTCAAACGGTAGATGGTTCCCATAACACTGGTACTCAATATACAACTGGTGTAACAACAAATGGAACTGCTGGTAATAGTGGTGCATTTTTAAAATTAGAAGTTACTGATAATACACCAAAAAGATTATATTATTTTTCAACTCCATCAGCATCTTATGGTTCTTCTATAAAAATATTAGAAGAAGTTCCAACAATTTCACAAAATATTATAAATGGTAATACTGAAATAACTGGAACATTAGATGTAAGTAGTATTTCATCTGCAGAAAAAATATCATCACCATTTATAACATCATCTTATTTAACTTCATCGGTTATAGATTTTGTTACTGGTGAAAACACATTCCCATCTCAACCAGGTAGATTAAAGTGGAATGAAACCGATGGTACTTTGGATTTAGGAATGAGTGGAGGTTCTGCTTCATTACAAATCGGACAGGAATTATATTATCCAAAGGTAGTAAATAAAGCTGGTGAAAATCTAATCAATGGTACATTGGTAATGGTTGACCCAAACAATCCATCACAAGGTCAAAGAATTAGAGTTATTAAATCTATCTCAGATGGTACTTATGATTCTGATTTATTAATTGGTGTACTAACCGAAAATATAGATAATAATCAAGAAGGATTTGCTACTTGGTTTGGTATGGTTAGGGATGTAAAGGTAGACTTATTAGAAGATGCTGGGTTAAAATATACTGGTTCAACTTGGAGTGAGGGAGATATACTATATCCAGACCCACAAAGGGCTGGTGGTATGACAAATGTAAAACCTGAAGCACCTAATTTAAAATCAACAATAGCACTTGTTGAAAGAGTAAATGGTGATAACATACAACTTTTAGTAAGACCACAATTAGGTAATCACTTAGAAGATTTACATGATGTACAAATAGTATCGGCATCTAATAATGATATTATAGTATTTTCATCATCATCAAATAGGTTTGAAAATAGAAGTGATAATTTAGTACTAAGTGGTTCATTTAGTGGTTCATATACTGGTGTTTATTTCGGAGATGGTTCAAACTTAGAAAATGTACAAGCGGCAGCTGCACCTCTTATCTCAAGTGGTTCTGCAACGGCATCGGTTGCAAGTGGTGATACGTTTGTAGTAACTGCACCCCAAAGTGGTTCAGAATTTACTGGTTCTATTGTAACATCTGGTTCAATAACTGTTGGTGGTGGTGGTAGATTTGTTGGTGATGGTAGTGGTTTAACTGATATCGATATAGCTAATTTAGCACTTACATTAAACGTATTAGAAAGTGGTTCAGCAACGGCATCGTTAGATGAAACTGAATTTAAAGTATTTAATAACAATATAAGTACAAGTGTAGATTCATCTTTTAGTGGTTCGGTTAATATATCGGAATCATTAGATGTAGGTGGAATTATTACTGGTGATGGTAGTGGAATTACAAACATTGATATTGCTAACTTAGCAATTGATTCATCAAAAATATTTACTGGTTCGGTAACTGCATCAGTTGACCCATTAGGTTTCTTTAGAGTAGAAAACTTAGACCCAACACTTAGGTCTGGTTCAGTTAAAGTAGAAATTAGTGGTTCATTAGAAGTTTCTCAATCAATAACAGCATCTCTATATCGTGGTGATGGTGGTGGATTATTTAATATTCCATTAGATGCGATTGAAGATTTAGAATTAGATAGAATAGTATCGGGTTCAGCAACTGCATCAATTTCACCAAATAAAGGATTTTTTGCTAATACACAAATTAGTGGTACATTATTCGTTGGTGATGGTGGTGGATTATTTAATATACCAGCTGATGCATTACAAGATTTACAATTACCATTAATCATTAGTGGTGGTGTAAGTGCTTCTGTTGAACCAAATGAAGGATTTAGAGTTTTCTCACCAACATATGGTTCTAAATTTACTGGTTCACTTAATATTAGTGGAAGTGTAACTATACCATCTGGAAGTGGATTCTTTAGTGGTAGTGGTGAAGGATTATTTAATATACCAGCTGATGCTATTGTTGGATTAGACCAAAGTAGAATTCTTAGTGGTTCAGTAACTGCATCTACGAATCCTGATGATGGGTTTGTAGTAACATCGATTGCTAGTGGTTCAACATTCTTCGGAGAAGTTAATTTCCAAAATGATGTAAGTGCATCTAAGATAACTGTAACTGATGAAATATTCTCACCAAGAATTACATCATCATTTGTAGGTTCATATCAGGGTGAAAATGTTGGTATAGATGTACCTGATGATTTAGATATTTTAGTATTTGATGCAGCTGCAAATAAATTTAGACCTGTAACACAATTTGGTGATACTGCTGTATTCCCATTCTCAGATGTAACTCAGGTAACATTCCAACACAATTTTGCTATTGATTATCCAGTAGTTCAAATTTATGAAACTGGTTCAAATGGACAGATTATTCCACAAGCAATCGAATCAATTGATAGTTCATCGGTTAGAGTAACATTTAGTGGATTAACAAGTGGACAAGCAGTAATTGGTACTGGTGGTAGATTAGCAGGATTTGTAGAAGGTGATGATGTGGTAGGTTTAGTTAATTCAGCATCTTATGCATTATTTGCAGAAAACGCTGGAACGGCATCATCATTAGTAGGATTTGATTCAGCATCACTTGCTGAGTTAGGTAACTTATCTCAATATATAAAGAATAACCAAACTGCATCTATGACAGTTCTTTCAGCATCATATGCTGAAACTGCTTCATTCGCAGTAAACGCTGGTGATTTTAATACTGATAATTTTGTAAGAACTGACCAAACGGCATCGATGACTGTACTTTCAGCATCATACGCTGAATCAGCATCTTATGCTATAAACGCTGTATCTGCTGAAGATTATGTAAGAAATAATCAAACCGCATCGATGACTGTACTTTCAGCATCTTATGCGGCAACTGCTTCATTCGCTCTAAATGCTGGTGATTTTGTAGGAGAAAATTTCTTACCAAATAATGGTACTGGTTCATTTGTTGGAAGATTTGAAGTAAGTGGTAGTTTAGTAGTAACGGGAAGTACTGAGTTAATAGGATTAGAAACAGGTAGTTCAGATACAGTATTAGTAATAAATGAAACTACAAATAGAATAGAAAAAAGAGATGTAACTGCAGTTAGTGGTACTTCTGGAACTGGTGGTACTTCTGGGACTGGTGGTTCATCTGGAAGTAGTGGTTCAGCAGGTACATCAGGTACTTCTGGTACAAGTGGTTCATCTGGTTCAGCTGGAACGAGTGGAACGAGTGGAACTTCAGGTTCATCTGGGACTTCTGGAAGTAGTGGAACAAGCGGTACAACTGGAACGAGTGGAACTTCAGGTACATCTGGTTCATCAGGTTCAGCTGGTACATCTGGTACGAGTGGAAGTAGTGGAACATGTGGTACAAGCGGAAGTAGTGGTACGAGTGGAAGTAGTGGTTCAAGTGGTACATCTGGTAGTGGAGGTTCTTCTGGTTCAAGTGGAACGTCTGGAACATCTGGTTCAGCTGGTTCTTCAGGTTCTTCAGGTTCTTCTGGAACGAGTGGAACGAGTGGAACATCCGGTTCATCAGGTAGTGGTGGAACTTCTGGAACAAGTGGAACATCGGGTTCATCTGGTAGAGAAGGTGGAAGATTATTTGTTGTAGAAAATGCTGGATTTGCTTATAGTTTTTCTGGATATACTGGAGATTTCCCAACAATTACATTAGTAAGGGGAGAACTTTTCTATTTCGATGTAAGTGATGTTGCTTCATCTCATCCATTTGCACTAAGATTATCAGATGGAAATACAAACACAGTTCCGGGCACAACAAACAATGACCCAACAAATGGAAATCATTCAACATCAGTATTAGTAAAATATAGAGTACCGGAGGATGCACCTGATAGTATAGTTTATCAATGTGCTTCACACTCCTCAATGATTGGTACTATTCAAATAGTAGATAAGTACGGAACTTCTGGAACTTCTGGAACATCAGGTTCTTCTGGTTCATCTGGAACTGGAGGTTCATCAGGTTCTTCTGGTTCATCTGGTTCAAGCGGAACTTCAGGTTCTTCTGGAACAAGCGGAAGTAGTGGTTCTTCTGGTAGTGGAGGTACATCAGGTTCTTCTGGTTCAAGTGGAAGTAGTGGAAGTAGTGGTTCTTCTGGTACATCGGGTTCTTCTGGAACGAGTGGTACATCTGGAACAAGTGGAAGTAGTGGTTCTTCGGGTAGTTCTGGTTCAAGCGGAAGCAGTGGTTCTTCTGGTTCAAGTGGAACAAGTGGAGCAGATGGTGAAGAAGGTTCATCAGGTTCAGCTGGTACTTCTGGTACGAGTGGTAGTAGTGGTAGTAGTGGTTCAACTGGTACAAATGGTACAAGTGGAACTTCTGGTACAAGCGGAACAAGTGGAGAAAGAGGTAGTAGTGGTTCAGCTGGTACTTCGGGTACTTCTGGTACAAACGGAACATCAGGTTCATCTGGTACAAGTGGAAGTAGTGGTACTTCGGGCACAAGTGGAACAAGTGGAACAAGCGGAACTTCTGGAACAAGTGGTACGTCTGGTAGTGGTGGAACCGCTGGTACTTCTGGTTCGAGTGGAACAACTGGAACCTCAGGTTCATCTGGAACTTCTGGTTCATCGGGTACTTCTGGAACAAGTGGTACAAACGGAACTTCAGGTTCAAGCGGAACTTCGGGTTCTTCTGGGACAAGTGGAACATCAGGTTCAACTGGAACGAGTGGAACTTCTGGAACAAGTGGTACAAATGGAACTTCAGGTTCAGCAGGAACAAGTGGTTCAGCGGGTACATCAGGTACATCCGCAGAGGGAAGTAGTGGTACTTCTGGAACAAGTGGAAGTAGTGGAACTTCAGGTTCATCTGGAACAACTGGAACAAGTGGTACATCAGCTGAAGGAAGTAGTGGAACTGCTGGTACATCTGGAACAAGTGGAAGTAGTGGAACTTCTGGAACAAGTGGAACATCAGGTTCGTCTGGTACATCAGCGGAAGGAAGTAGTGGTACATCAGGAACAAGCGGAAGTAGTGGTTCAGCAGGAACAAGTGGTACAACTGGTACATCAGGTACATCAGCAGAAGGAAGTAGTGGTAGTAGTGGTACAAGTGGTACTAATGGTACATCAGGTTCAAGTGGAACTTCGGGCTCTTCTGGAACAACTGGTGAAGATGGTGAAGATGGTACAAGTGGTAGTTCTGGTAGTAGTGGACAAGATGGTACGTTCTTTGGTTCATCAGGTTCGTCTGGAACGAGTGGTTCAACTGGTACTGCTGGTTCATCTGGTATTAATGGTGTAGATGGTACTGATGGTACATCAGGTACAACTGGTAGAGATGGAACTTTCTTCGGAAGTTCTGGTACGAGTGGTACAAGCGGAAGTAGTGGAAGTAGTGGTTCTGCTGGAACTTCAGGTTCAGCAGGAAGTTCTGGAACAAGTGGAACAAGTGGAACAAGCGGACAAGATGGAACTTTCTTCGGTAGTAGTGGTACATCGGGTACATCAGGTGAAACTGGTACATCTGGTACAAGTGGATTAGGTTCTTCTGGTACATCTGGAACTTCAGGTGTTGATGGAACATTCTTCGGAAGTAGTGGTACTTCTGGTGAAACTGGAACCTCAGGTACTTCTGGAGCTGGAACGAGTGGAACTTCGGGTTCTTCTGGAACAAGTGGAACAAGTGGGCAGGATGGAACATTCTTTGGTAGTAGTGGTACAACAGGTACTTCTGGTACATCTGGAGCTGGAACATCTGGAACATCTGGTTCAAGCGGAACTTCTGGTACGTCTGGTGTTGATGGAACTTTCTTTGGTAGTAGTGGTAGTTCTGGTACTGATGGTACATCTGGAACAAGTGGATTAGGTACTGATGGTACGAGTGGTCAAAGTGGTTCTTCAGGAACTACTGGAACAGGTGGTTCTTCTGGTACTGGTGGTACTTCTGGACAAGATGGAACATTCTTTGGAAGTAGTGGTACATCTGGTACTAATGGAACGAGTGGTTCATCAGGTACGAGTGGTTTAAGTGGAACTTCTGGTACTTCAGGTACATCTGGATTAGATGGTACATTCTTCGGAAGTTCTGGTACAAGTGGTTCTGATGGTACTTCGGGTCAAACAGGTTCATCTGGTACGAGTGGTGTAAGTGGTTCTGCTGGTACGAGTGGTGTAAGTGGTACATCAGGTCAAGATGGTACTTTATTTGGAAGTAGTGGTAGTAGTGGTACGAGCGGAAGTAGTGGTTCAACTGGTACTGCTGGTTCAAGTGGTGTAAGTGGAACTGCTGGAACATCTGGTTTAGATGGTACTTTATTCGGTTCATCAGGTTCATCTGGTACATCTGGAAGTAGTGGTTCAACAGGAACTGCAGGTTCTTCTGGTTCAAGTGGTTCAAGTGGAACCGCTGGTACTTCTGGACAAGATGGTACTTTATTTGGCTCATCGGGTTCATCTGGAACATCTGGTTCGAGTGGAAGTAGTGGAACATCCGGTGTAGGTGGTTCAAATGGTTCATCGGGTACATCTGGTTTAGATGGTACTTTATTTGGAAGTAGTGGTAGTAGTGGTGTAAGTGGAACAAGTGGAAGTTCTGGTACATCAGGTGAAACTGGTTCATCGGGTTCATCAGGTTCTTCTGGTTCAAGTGGATTATTAAATGTAGCAAATGATGGAGCAGATAGAGTTCTTACTATGGATGGTGATGGAACTGGAACTGCACAATCAAACCTAACATTTGATGGAGCTGATTTAGATGTAACTGGAAATGTACAAATAAGTGGTGAATTAGATGTAGATGGTGATTTTCTGGGAGCTACAACATTCTCTACAAGGTTCCACGAGAATTATAATAACATAGGAAATTCAACTGGTGGTACAACGATAGATTTATCAACGGCTAATAATTTTAGAATTGATAGAATAGGTAGTATAACAATCGCTCTTTCAAACGCACCATCAGCCCCTCGTGCAATTGGATTTACATTATTGTTAGAGGATAGTAGTGGTGGTACGGCAACTGTAAGTTGGCCAGCATCAATACAATGGGCAAATGGAGCAGCACCAACACTAACGGCTGGTGGAAAAGATATATTAGTATTCTATACTTATGATGGGGGGAGTACTTATTATGGATTCCTAAGTGCCAACAACATAAGTTAATGAGTTATGAATTATGAGTATAGCAAGAAGATTATTATCAATAGAAGCAGGACAAGTGAGACCTTTTAAATTTACAATACAAACAACATCAACAAATACTCAATTTGAGTTACCTATTACTGCGCCAGGTGGAAAACAACCTAATATAACAGTAAGTTGGGGTGATGGTAGTAGTGATTCTATAATTACATCAACAACATCATCTGATAGATTTCATACATATTCAACTGCTGGTAGTTATCAAATTATAGTTAGTGGATATTGTCCGGGTTTTAGTGTTGGTAATAACACATCATACAAAAACTTATACAAATCAGTTGATGATTGGGGAGTAGTTCAGTTTGAAGAAATTGATTTTTATGGATGTATTAATTTAACAACTATACCAGCGGATGGTTCTAATAACGCAACATTAAATGATGGATTAAATACTGTATTAAGATTTAACTCTACATTTAGACAAACTGGTATTACAATAATACCCAATGGTTTATTTGATTATTCAACAAATGTAACTTCATTCGTTAACACATTCGTATTTTGTCAAGGATTAACAGCAATACCATCTGGTTTGTTTGATAACAATACAAATGTAACATCATTTTCGGGTACATTTAACGCATTGTTAAATTTAACAACAATACCAACAAATTTGTTTGATAATAACGCATTAGTAGTAAACTTTGAATCAGTATTTAGAAACTGTAGAAAGGTGGCTGGAATTCCAAGTCAGTTTTTTACTAATAACCAACAAGTTACTACTTTTGCAAATGCATTTAATATGGCAACTACATCAAACTTATTAACTGGTGTAACTCCAACTGATTCAAATGGTGATGAGATTTTTGAAAGAACATCAAATCCAATTGGTACTGATTGTTTTGCTTTTTGTAGTGGTTTAACTAATTTTGGTTCAATACCAGCAACATTTAAATAAAAAGATATGTACTTAAAAGTTTCAGGTTCAACAATAATTTATCCATATTCCATTCAAATATTAAAGAATGAGAATCCTACCATTAGTTTTCCAACAACGATAAGTAATGATTTATTACAATCATACAATGTATATCCAGTTGAGTTGAAAAGTAGTGGGTACGATACTGATGATACAAAGGATGTAACTGAAGTTACACCTACTTTATCTGGTTCGGTTTATATACAAACATATGAAATAACTGATGCGGATACTGAAACAATAAACAAAAGAAAGGAAATCAAATGGTCAGAAATAAGAAGTACGAGAAATACTTTATTATCGGAGTCAGATTGGACACAATTTCAAGATTCACCAATAACAGGTTCATCACTAACCGATTGGCAAACTTACAGACAATCACTAAGAGATGTAACAACACAATCAGACCCATACGATATTACTTGGCCAAACAAACCTTCTTAGAAGTTAAAAGATATTTATTTAATATTTATATCAAAGAAAAGGTAATTATCACATGAGAATAGACCAACCCAGTTTTTCCGGTTCGATTACACAAGCTCCATCGGCATATGCTGATTTGAGTGGTTCGTTTACTGGTTCGTTTACTGGTTCACTTAGTGGTTCATTTATTGGAGATATTACTGTTCAACAAGCTGAATTTACGGATTTAGTTGTTAGACAGACATTAAATGTTGGTACGGAAAATACTGATGGTGGAATAAATATCATCAATAGTGGTTCAGTTCAAATAAGTGGTTCAATAAATGTAACAAATGGAAACGCATTTACAGTTGAAGGTGTAGATGTATTAGATTCTGCGTTGGCATTTTCAATAGCATTAGGATAAAGATATGGCAAATGTATTTAAAAATAGTATAAAAGGACCTGCAGGAACAGGTGGTTTAGGTGTTTACACAACACCAGCTGCTACAGCAACTACTGTTATTGGTGTAAATGTAGCTAATATTATATCTACAAATATTTATGTAGATGTACAAATAACTGATAGTTCTGCTGGAGTTACTAAATATTTAGTAAAAGGAGCAGTTATACCAAATGGTTCATCGGCAGTTTTAGTTGGTGGTGACCAAAAAGTAGTTTTAGAAGCAAGTGATTCGATAACTGTAACATCAAATGTTGATAATTCAGCAGATGTTATTTTATCAGTATTAGAGATATCATAAATAGAGGTTAATGGAATACGGAGGAAAGAACCCAAACGGAATCAATCAGGTCAGTCAAAGTTTACTTTCGATTGATGTTCAAGGTGTAGAACAATTAAACATATCAACCTCATCGGTTGATATTAATACGTCTTTGAATGTTGAAAGCGGAATAACTGCATCATCATTTACTGGTTCTTTTACTGGTTCATTCAAAGGAGATGGTTCTCAATTAGAAAGTATTCCAACTACTGCACTTACTGGTGATATTGGTAGAATAGCTGAAGGTTCAGCAACCGCATCAGTTTTAAATGGTACTTCATTCGAAGTAAATGTACCTACAAACATAGATGGTAATGTAACATCAACTGGAGATATTGATATTGAAGGTGAAATGTCAGCATCGATATATAGAGGTGATGGTGGTGGATTATACAACATCCCAGCTGATGCATTAGGTGATATAGATAGATTAAAATCAGGTTCAGTAGAAGCTATAATTTCACCTGATGGTGGTTTAAGAGTAGAAGCTGGTGTAACTGTAAGGGATTATCTTATCGTAACTGGTAGTAGTATATTCAAAGCAACTGCACAAGTAGGAACCGATTTAACAGTAACAGGTTCAGCAGATATACAAAACAATTTAACTATTGGTAATAATTTATCAGTAGCGGGAAGAATAACTTCTCAAGAATTATTAACAACATTTATTTCATCATCAGTAATTTACGCATCGGGTTCGAATGTGTTTGGTGATGAATCAACCGATACACACCAATTTACAGGTTCAGTATTAATTAAAGATTCGGTAGTAATTCCAGTCTTTAATTCAGCACCTTCTGGTGGTGTAGTTGGACAATTATATTATAACACTTCAGATACTAACATTTATCGTTATACTGCTGGTGGATGGGAACCTGCAGCTGGTACTGCTGGTACATCGGGTACAAGTGGTACTTCCGGTAGTGGAGGTACATCTGGTTCTTCAGGTTCAAGTGGAACTGCTGGAACTGGAGGAACTTCTGGTTCTTCAGGTACTTCTGGTTCTGGAGGGACAAGTGGTTCTGGTGGTAGTTCTGGTACTGATGGTTCTGAAGGAACCTCAGGTAGTGGTGGAACAAGTGGTTCTGGTGGAACAAGTGGTTCTGGTGGAACATCAGGTTCTTCTGGTACATCTGGAAGTGGTGGAACAAGTGGAAGTGGTGGAACTTCTGGTTCTGGAGGAACAAGCGGAAGTGGTGGAACAAGCGGAAGTGGAGGAAGTAGTGGTTCTGGTGGAACCTCTGGTTCAAGTGGTTCATCTGGTTCATCAGGTAACGATGGAGCTGATGGTGTTGATGGTGCTGATGGTGATGATGGTACATCTGGTGTAGATGGTACTGATGGTACATCAGGAAGTGGAGGAACTTCTGGTTCAAGTGGTACATCTGGTTCATCTGGTTCTTCAGGTGAAGATGGTGCTGCTGGTGAAGGTGGTACACCTGGTACTTCTGGTAGTGGAGGAACTTCTGGTTCAAGTGGTTCATCTGGTTCATCCGGCTCAAGTGGTACATCTGGTGAAGATGGAACATCGGGTTCATCTGGTTCATCTGGTACATCTGGAAGTAGTGGTACATCTGGTAGAGATGGTGCTGCTGGTGAGGGTGGTACGCCGGGTACATCTGGTTCATCGGGTTCAAGTGGAACGAGTGGTAGTGGAGGAACATCAGGTTCTTCTGGTTCATCGGGTTCAAGTGGAAGTTCTGGAACAAGTGGTAGTGGTGGTTCATCAGGTACTGCAGGTAGTGGAGGTTCATCAGGTACAAGTGGAGCAACTGGTGCTGATGGAGAACAAGGTGTAGATGGAGATGATGGAACATCAGGTTCTTCTGGTTCAAGTGGAACAAGTGGAAGTGGTGGAACATCAGGAAGTGGAGGTTCATCTGGTTCATCTGGTACATCAGGTAGTGGAGGAACGAGTGGTTCAGCTGGAAGTAGTGGAACTTCTGGAACTGGGGGAAGTGGAGGAACATCAGGTTCTTCTGGTTCATCTGGTACTGCTGGTAGTGGTGGTACATCTGGTTCAAGTGGAAGTAGTGGAACTTCAGGTAGTGGAGGTACATCCGGCTCTGGAGGAACAAGTGGTTCTGGGGGTACAAGTGGTTCTGGAGGAACATCAGGTTCTTCTGGTTCTAGTGGTACTTCTGGTAGTGGAGGTTCTTCTGGTTTATTAGCATTAACTGGTACTACTAATAATGGTGTAATTACACTTAATGGTTCAGCACCAAACGGAACTGTTGAAAGTAATCTTACTTTTGATGGAACAACTCTAAACATAACAGGTAATCTGAATGTAACAGGTACTCAAACAATTGTGAATACCGAAACTATTCAGTTAGCAGATAATATTATTACTCTTAATTCAAACTTTACATCAGGTACTCCATCGGAGAATGCTGGTATTGAAGTTTTAAGAGGTTCATCAGCAACTAAACAATTTATTTGGAATGAAAGTAGAGATAGTTGGATTGCTGATTCTCATTTAGAGGCTCTTGGAAATATTGTAGCAGGAACTACATCTAAACAATCAAATACTGCTATTCAAGTACTAGCAGGAGATTCATATCGTGCTGGATTTGAGGCTTATGGTAGTGGTCAAGGTACAGGTTATCTTTATGTAGGACAATCTGCAACATATGGTGGTGGTATTTCTTATAATGGAGATAATTCACCTGCATTTATTAGTGGTGAGGGTTCTGACCGAATTACTTTCTTTAGAAGGGAAGCCGGAACAAATACAGAAGTATTTAGCTATTCTTATGCAAATAGCCAAGTAGACTTTAATGGTACAATAACTGCTGCAAATATCAACACTGGACAAGGTACAACTGAGGTTTATCTAATGAATCAAAATGTTCGTACAACTGACGCAGTAACATTCGCAACTGTAAATACTGGTCATGGTGCAAACGAATTGTACGCAATGAATCAAAATGTTCGTACATCCGATTCAGTAGTATTCTCTCAGTTAAGAGTAAACGAATATATTAGACATAATGGTGATGATAACACTTATGTTAGATTTAGAGGAGATGATTTACAATTAGTAGCTGGTGGTAGAAATATCATAAGAATGGATGAAGGTACTGACCCAGATAAAGTAGAATTAGGGGATTCGAGTACTCAAACATATACTGAAGGACAATTAATTGTTGGAGATGCATCACCAACATATACTATAAACGATAATACTCCAATAGTAGGTTCAAATACTAATAATGTACTACATATCGATGGTTCAATTCAGTTAAAAAATAATAACGATGCTATTGTAATTGGTAGAGGTACATCAACATTCCTTAAAGATGAAGAACTTGGATTCGGATGGGGTGGTGGTTGGTATATGACCGATGGTACTTACCTAAGAGTAAGAAATAATAAAATTCTTTATTCAACTGGTGAATTTTGGGCTAGTAGATTTAATGATGTAAATGATACTGGATATTATGGTGATTTCGCATCTACATCAAATTTAAATAATCTCAATGTTAATCACTTTGGTATAAACAATAGTAGTAGTGGAACAAGAGATGGTATATCTTTATATGGAGGATATTCAGCAGGTGAACCTACTTATGGTATTTTATTCACAGGTACAAGTTTAGGAACACATGGTGGTGTAACTGGTGATTGGGCTACATACTTTACAATGAGTAACACTTCTAATAGAGGTTGGATATTCAGAAGAGTGGGTAGTGGTAATGCTGCTAGTATCTCAGCTGCTGGTTTAGGACAATTTAATGATAGTGTTCGTGCACCAATCTTTTATGATACAAATAATACGGGAAGATATGTAGACCCAGCTGGAACATCTTCGATGTTGAATATCAATATGAATAATGGTACTTTAAGTAATGTTAATCATATTACAATAAATGATCCTGGTGCTAGTGAAGGTATCCAATGGTTAAATGGTAATGATTGGAGAATCTATGAATCTCCTGATAATATGAGTAATTCATCGGGTAATTTACAATTTACTCAAGGTACTACATTTAGATTCAGAGTAGATACATCAGGTAATAGTTGGTCATCCGCATCATCCAGAGCACCTATTTTCTATGATTCAAATAATAGTGGATATTACTTTCATGGAGATGGTACTACACAAATGTATCGTACTGAAATTAATAATCAGTTAAGATTAGAAAGTGGAGCACCAATTTATTTATACACATCAGCTGGAAATCAAAGAGGATATCTTCAAGCAACTGATACAAACGATGCTCATTTAATTATAGCAACATCAGGTGGTGAAGATATTTCATTCAGAGATGGTGGTTTAGGTGGTACATGGAATCAAATCATTAGAGGAGATGGACAAGTTCTGATTAATTCTAGACTTGATGTTCCTATAATGTATGATAGAAATGATACAAACTATTACGCAAATCCTGCTGGAACTTCTGTATTTAACGGATTAACTGTTGGTGGATACAACGTTCTTACTGGTGGTAATCTTGAAAATTATGTAGCAAATATTGAGAATGGTTCATTCTACAATATTACTGATTCAATGACTGATGCTGAAGTAAGAGCACAACTTGGTACAACATCAACTAAGGTAACTAAAGTAGATGATAGTACTGCACCGGCAGAAGGAGCATTTAAAGTTACTGGTTATTTAGGATTTGATGATGGTAGATATATTAAGATTGATAAAGAATCTCAATATACTTTTGAAGTTTGGGTTAAAGTAATTGATGGTGGTGATAGCAACCAAAGATTATATATGGGTTGGACAATGTATGATAGAAATAAATCATCATATGGTAACTCTAAAAGATATTGGGGTTCTGGTGGAAATCAATTTGATACTAACTCTAATACAAATGGTTGGTATAAAGTAACTGGAAAAATAAAAGGTACAGGATTCCATGCAGATGCTCAATACGCTAGACCAGTACTTCTTTTTAATTATTCATCAAATGTGGGTGTAACTCATTATTGTGGATTAAAACTTTACAAATCAGAGCAGAGTCTTGGTAGATTAAGATTACATGGTAGTTATACTAATAATGCTTCATATGTTCATAACTTAACTGACCAAAGATATCCATACATTGAAGGTGGTGATAGTAACGCATTAAGAATACAATCAAATAGTGGATATGTTGATTTTGGAGCAATGAATACTTCACATCTTCATATGTACACCGATAGAGGTTCATTCTATACCAACAAGATGATGTACATTAATGGTGGTACTGAATTAAGACAGGGTGATGTTAGAGCATCTATATTCTATGATAAAGATACTACATCAAGATATCTAAATCCGAATGGTACATCAAGAGTAAACGAAATTGAAATATACGATACTATAAGAATGACTAATTATGGTATTGGTATCACTGGTACATATACATCTACAAGATTACAAACTATCTTTAATATGGATGACCAGTATTCTATCGCACAAGATGGTAATGCTACAAATAACGCATATGGTTTATATTGGTCTCATCCAAACGCAGGTTCATTAGGTGGAGCTAACAACTTAAATGACCATGGTTTATTGATTATCAATAATGGTTCATTTAGAGCAGCAATCTCAAGTAGAGCAGTATTTAGTTCTGATGTTAGAGGTACTCAATTCTATGATTACAATAATACTGGATATTATGTAAATCCAGCAGGTCAATCTCATATGAATACTCTTACCTTAGCAGGTAATAGAATCGGATTCATCAATACATCATTTGATGCTGAAATTAGAGTATCTGATTCTAATCCTGATGGAACTGGTGCAGAATTTACATTCTATGGTGATACTGGAGCTAGAAACGCACAACTTTCAGCCGAAGTAGGTAGTTTTAACGCAAGAGTTAGAACACCTATAATGTATGATTACAATGATAGTGGATATTATGTTGACCCTAATTCACTTACTAATCTTAATAACTTAACTGTACAAGGTACATTAAACTTAAATGGTACTGTTGATTTAGGTGATGATTATGAAATAGATGTTCATAAAACAATAGCTATCAACTCAACATTAAGTGCAAGTGGTACTCAAGCTCGTAGATTTGAAATTGCTAGGATTTCAATGGATTGGAACGATTGGAATGGTACTGGTACATTTGAAGTAGAATTACACGAACAATATTATGGTAGAGGTTCTAAAAAGACATACCAAGTATTTTGGGGATATTATAACGCATATCAAGTAAGATTAGTTGATGCTAATGTCTATGGTAACAATCATTTTAGAGTAACGATTGGTTCACCTGTAACAATTAGTGGAGATATTAGATATGTACCTGTTTATGTAGATGTAAGATACTACACTCAGGTAAAAGCAAGAGTTAGAACTACTAGAGCTGTAACTTATACTGATAGTACACCTTCTAGAAGTTGGGCATATATAAATAAATCACCAAGTGTAACTAATATATCAGATTTTTCTGGAGATTCTATCATTTATAAAACCGAAACATCACTAGCAGCTGATGTGTTCTATGATTCAAATAATACTGGTTACTATGGTAACTTTGCTTCTACTTCATATATGAATGATTTAAGGGCTAACATTTTCTACGAAAGAGAAAACACCGCATACTACTTTGGTAGTTCACAAGGTGATGCTCGAATGAGAAATGTTAGAACAAATAACATTCAAGTTGAAAATGGTGCTACTCTAACTTCGGTTAATGGAAGTGGTAGAATTTATATGGGTGGTAACTTCCATATTGATGCATATAACGGAAATGATATTTATGTAAACTACTATTCTAATAGAAGATTCAGAGTATGGAATGGTTCATCAGCTGAAAGATTTAGAGTAGATACAAATGGTATTGTATATGCATTCTCACAAGTACGTTCACCAATCTATTATGATTATAACAATACTGGATATTATGTAGACCCTGCATCTTTCTCAAACTTTAATAGTGGTTTAAGAGCAACTGAAATCTACGCAAGAAACTGGTTCAGAAACGATAATAGTGGTGAAGGTTTATATAACCAAGCAACTGGAATGCATTGGTATTCTGATTCATCATCTAGATTTAGATTATATTCTGGTAGTTCTTCTACATCACAAATTATGTTAACAACTTCTGGTAACTCTGTTAGGGGTTATCTATACGCAACTAATTCAAACGAAATTGGTTTATTAGATGCTGGTGGAAGTTGGGCAATTAGACACGCAAATGATAATGGTACTTATTTCTATACTGATGGTAGTTCATTGGAATTCAGAGTAGGTAGAGATACAGTAACTGGTAACTATGGTACTGTTCAAACCTCAAGCACTAGAGGTGGTTGGGGTGGATACTCAATTAATGGAAATTGGGTGTTTATGCATGACCATTCAAACGCAGCAGGTATCTATAATGATATTGAAAATGAGTGGGCTATCTATATGTTGAGAAACTCTTATGTAGAGTTAATGTACAACGGAACTTGGGAATTAGCAACTCGTAGTGGATATGGTTTAGCTAGAGGTTCGATGAGAGCACCAATCTTCTATGATTCAAATGATACTGGATATTATATAGACCCTAATTCAACATCTAATACAGCACTTCGTATGAGAGGTGGAGCATTATTTGGACCAAATCAAAGTTGGGGTGAATATCTTGCAGTTGGTGGTAATGGTAGATGGACTAGTTCTTACGCACAAGTTGCTTCAACAAATGGTAACTTACACTTAGATGCGAGAAGTGGAAGAAGTATGTACCTAAACTGGTATACTGGTGGAACTGTTTATGTAAATGGTTCAATGCAAGCAGATATTTACTATGATAGAAATAGTACTTCTTATTATGGTAACTTTGCTTCTACATCTTATATGAATGATGTAAGAGCTAACATTTTCTATGATAGAAGTAATACCGCATATTATTTTGGTAGTGGTTCTGGTGATTCTAGATTTAATAGAGTAACTGGTAATTACTTCATCAATGATGGTTCAGTATCATCTAATGATAGATTTGGTATATTCTGGTCATCTGATAGAAGTGAAGCATATGCAATCTTTAGAGAAAGTGGTGGTTGGTCTTATAGATATCCTGATTTAAGAATCGCATTCCATACTGGTATTAAGTTTGGGGCAAACGCATCTTACAATGGTATGCGTTTCTACAACGATTACAATATGGCAACGCAGGTGATGTCTGTTAACAACTCTACTGACCCATTAGGTGGAAATAACGTATATGTTAACTACAACCTACAAGCTGGAGATTCATTAAGAGCACCAATCTTCTATGATTCAAATAACACTGGTTACTATATGAACCCAGCGTCTGGAAATAGTTCTAGATTTGAAGGTGTGAATAATAGAACAATGGCTTGGATGGGATTACCAGGTCATACGAGAAATAGTGGTGAATATTATAGAGCTAGACCTCGTCAAACTGGTGATACTAACTATTGGACTGGTGCTTATGGTTGGGGTAGACAAGATATGAACGTTGTTTCAACTTGGGGTTCTGGTTTCATCGATTCTTGGAGTAATCCACCTAATCAACCATCAGGTACATCTCACTGGGTAGGAATGCAGGCATTCCACTATCGTAGTTCGAACACTGGTGGTTACGGATGGCAGATGGTTGGTGGACCAATTACTAACTTGAGATTTAGAAGTTCTTGGAGTGGATGGAGAAGTTGGAGAACTATTCCTGTTCTTGATGAGAATAGTGGTAATGGTGGTTCAATGTATGCTGGTAGATATTATGATTCAAATAATACTGGATACTACACAGACCCTGCATCTACATCCAATATGAGTAGTATATATGTAAACAACTGGTTTAGAGCTAGAAGTTCAACAGGTCTTTACTTCCAAGATAGAGGATATGGATTACGTTCAGTTGCAGATGAAGGTGGACAGTATGGTACTGTAGCTACTTATGGTAGTATTAATGGATGGGAAGGATGGTCAATGAATGGTCGTTCACTATTAATGCACAACAATAGTAGTTCAACTGGTTTATATAATGATGTAAACAATGAGTGGTTATGTGAAGCTATTCACAACTCTCACTTCTACATTCACTATAATGGTAGTTGGAAAGCAAGAACTGAAAGTTGGGGTCTTAGAATTAACGATAACTTATACGCTGAGGGTAACGTAATAGCTTACTACTCAGATATGAGATTAAAGGATAAAGAGGGTGATATTGAAAACGCTCTTGAAAAAGTTGGTAAACTTAATGGTTTCTATTATAGAAACAATAAGGAAGCTAATATGATTGGATGGAATGGAACTGAACTACAAGTCGGTGTATCTGCACAAGATGTTAAATCAGTTCTTCCTGAAATTGTACATCCTGCTCCAAAAGCTGAGAGATTGGGATATGATTATATGACTGTTGATTACGATAGGTTAACTCCATTATTAGTTAACGCAATCAACGAACAAAATGATATAGTTAAATCACAAAAAGAAGAAATTGAATATTTAAAGTCAGAACTCTCTGAATTAAAAGAGATGATGAAAGAATTATTAAAGAAATAATAAAATGGCATTAGAAAAATTAGTAGTTTTAAACAAATTAGAAATAAACGTACAAAATCCTTCAATAGATGTTGTAAAGAGAGTTTCTTTTATGGAAGATGGTGTTGAAATTAGTAGAAGGCATGAAGATGTTCACTACGATGGTTTCAATGAAGCACATTTGATAGCTAGTGAATCTGCATTCGTAATAGAAGCTTGGAATCACGTATCATCAAGTTTTGTAGAAACTTCTGGAAGTATATCTTAATATTTGTGTTTAACTAAAAATGGTTATATTTATAGGTGATTGTTTTCCGTTTGGGGAACAACCTATATACTTATATATATAAAAAGGAAAATAAAATGGCAGTAACTTATTCTTGGGGTGTAACCCAAATGACTAAAAAAACGATAGGTGATCTTGAAAATGTAATTTTACACGTTAGATGGACATGTATTGGTACTGAGGGAGCTACCGGAACTGAAGGTAGATTCGTTGGAGCAACTCCACTAGATTTCGAATCAGGTTCATCTGATGAATTTGTAGCTTTCGGAGATTTAACTGAAGAGTTAGTAGCTGGATGGGTATCAGCATCAGTAACAAACCCTAATGGGGGATATTGGGACCACATCTCAGAACAAATTCAAAATAAAATTGATGAGGTTGATGATGCTAGTGAAGAAATCGGTTCAGAGGACTTACCTTGGTCAACAGGTTCAGTAACACCAACACCAGTTAGTGGTTCTGGCGATTAATTAATGGTTTCAACGTTTTAGTTATATTTATATTAGTAATAACTAAATTGTTTATTTAATAAACGGAGATAATATGGCAGAAAGAATTGTATCACCTGGAGTATTTACGAGAGAAAATGACCTTTCGTTCTTAGCACAAGGGGTTGGAGAAATCGGAGCAGCGTTCATTGGACCTTTCAAACAAGGACCAGCGTTTGTTCCCACAGTAGTTCGAACTCAAAGTGAGTTTGAAGATAAATTTGGTACACCTGACGGTACTTACTATACAGAATATGCAGTACAAAACTATCTAAGAGAAGCTGGTACTGTAACAATTGTTAGAGTAGCAGGTGTAGGTGGTTATAACCAAGCAAACCCTATTGGTATTGCAGTAAGTGGTTCAGCTGGAATTAAATTAATTTCAACACTTCATTCAACACACAATGGTGATGAAGAAGTTGGATTTAGTGGATTTAGTATATCTGATGGAAGTGCAACAGGTTCATTTGTTGTTAGTGGTAGTGGAATTGGAGAAATTTCTTCTTCTTTAGACTCAACTGATAATAACGATGTAACTGATGTATTCGGTTCTAACCCAAGAGGTTCGAAAGATGCATACGCTTATTCTTACTTTAAGAATGCATATGATGGAATCGAAGATAAAAATGTAGTACAATCAGTTGTATTACCAACTCAGAACTTTACTTACGATGCTAGTTCAGCAGCAACACCATTTGTAAAATCACAATTAATCTCCGGTGAAAGATATGACCTATTTAAGTTCCATACTTTAGGACATGGTAATGGTGAAAACAAAAGATTTAAAATATCTATATCAAATGTAAAAGCAGCAGGTGAAGATGGTGGAACTGATTATTCAGTATTTACTGTAACTGTTCGTTCTTACTCTGATACTGATAAGAGAAAAGTAGTATTAGAAACATTTAGTAATGTAAACTTAGACCCAGCATCTCCAAACTATATTGCGAGAGTAATTGGTGATAGATATAGTACCATTGATTCAAATGGTAAGATTACTGAATGGGGTGATTGGTTAAACAATTCAAAATACATTAGAGTACAAGTTGGTGAACAAGGTTCATACCCTGTATCAGCAGCACCATTTGGACATGGAGCATACTCTAACCCAATTAAAGCAACTGATGAAACTCAAGTTCCATCAGCTGTATTCCAAACCGGTTCTATTGCTAACACAAGTGGTAACCCACAATTTTATGCTGGATTTGATTTTGAATCAGATGGTGTAAAAGATGATAACGCTAACTATATGAACCCACTACCTGAAAGTGTAGGAGTTGGTTCTAATGTAGTGTTTGGATTTGATGGAAATATAAGTGGAGTTGGATTATCATTAGAAATGACTGGTTCAGCAACCGCTGATATGATTAAGAGACAATTCTCATTAGGATTCCAAGGAGGATTTGATGGAATGAGCCCGAATAGAGAAATCGCTTTAGGTTCTTCAATCTCAGCTGGAAATTCACAAGGATTTGATTTAACTGATTCTACTGCTAGTGGTTCAGTTGGATACGCTAAAGCTGTGAACGCAATTTCAAACGCTGATGAATATGATATTAATATGGTAGCAACTCCGGGTATTGTAAGAAGATTACACCCAGCAGTTGTAACTGATGTATTGGATATGGTAGAAGCTAGACAAGATTGTTTCTACATCGCTGATTTAACTTCAGTAAACGATACAATAGCACAAGTAACTACTCAAGCTAACTCAATTGATTCGAACTATGTAGGTTCTTATTATCCTTGGGTTAAGACAGTAGATTCAAATACAAACAAACTAATCTCAGTACCACCTTCAGTATTATTACCTGCTGTGTACGCAGCGAATGACGCTATTGCAGCTGAATGGTTCGCACCTGCTGGTTTAAATAGAGGAGGTATTATTGGAGCAGTTTCAGTATTGAATAGATTAACACACTCTGAAAGAGATACTTTATATGAAAACAAAGTAAATCCAATCGCAACTTTCCCTGGACAAGGTATTGTAGCATTCGGACAAAAAACGTTGCAAGATAAAGCATCAGCATTGGATAGAATCAATGTAAGAAGATTGTTAATCAACGTTAAGAAATTTGTAGCATCTACATCTCGATTCTTAGTATTCGAACAAAATACGGCATCGACTAGAGGTAGATTCATCAACACTGTACAACCTTACTTAGAAGGTATCCAACAAAGACAAGGATTGTACGCATTTAAAGTAGTTATGGATGAGACTAACAACACACCTGATGTTGTTGATAGAAACATATTAGCTGGACAGATTTTCCTACAACCTGCTAAGACCGCTGAATTCATTGTAATTGATTTCAACATCTTACCAACTGGAGCATCGTTCTCAGCATAATATAAAAATTTGAACAACTAATATTTATTAGTATAAAGAGGAAAATAAAAAAATGGCAGAAGTATTAGAATTTAACGAAATGATGTTCACCAACTTCGAACCGAAGATGAAGAACAGGTATATCATGGAGATTGATGGAATTCAATCTTACTTGATAAAAGCCGCAGCTAGACCATCTATCAATTTCGAAACTGTGAAGTTAGACCACATCAACACTTATAGAAAACTACAAGGTAAAGGTGAATGGCAAGATATCTCAATTACATTATATGACCCAATTGTTCCAAGTGGAGCACAACAAGTGATGGAATGGGTGAGATTAGGATACGAATCTTTAACTGGTAGAAAAGGATACGCAGATTTCTACAAAAAAGATATTGATTTCTATATGTTAGGACCTGTTGGTGATAAAATCGAACAATGGAAGTTAAAAGGTGCATTTATTCAGGCAGCTAACTTTAATGATTTATCATTTGAATCTAATGACCCTGCTGATATCGAATTAACTTTATCATACGATTACGCAATATTAGAATTTTAGATATTATCCACTACTATCTATTTATTTGAAGAAGGTTCTCTTAGTGAGAACCTTTTTTCGTTTTATAACTTTTTAGTTTTGATATACTTATATATACAAACAAATAAAGGTTAATTATGAACGAAAATAAATTTGATTTCCCAACTGAGGTAGTGGATTTACCATCAAAAGGATTAGTTTATCCAGAAGGACACCCACTAAGAAAGGGTAATATTGAGATTAAATATATGACAGCAAGAGAAGAAGATATTCTTGCATCTCAATCCCTAATTAAAAAAGGTGTAGTATTAGATAAGTTATTTGAATCAGTAGTTGTAGAACCAGGTGTAGATATCAATGATATCTTTATTGGTGATAAAAACGCAATCCTATTAGCAACTAGAGTAATGGGTTATGGTTCAGAATATAAAGTAGAAATAACTGACCCATCTACATTTGAAGAGCAGGAGGTAAGTATTGATTTATCTAAGGTAAAAACAAAAGATTTTAATGAATCATTATTAAATGGTGAAAATCTTTATAAATTTAAATTACCAAAAAGTGGGGCAGAGTTAGAATTCAAACTTCTAACACATGGTGATGAAACTGAAATCACAAAAGAAAACCAAGCATTAGCTAGATTATATAAAGGAAAGGGAGATACTACATTTGATGTAACAACTCGTTTGAAATATATGATTCAATCGGTAGATGGTAATGAAGATAGGGGATTCATTACTAAGTGGGTATCAAACTCATTCTTAGCATTAGATACCAAAGCATTCAGAAAATATGTAAGAGAAATCAGTCCAGATATGGATTTAAAATTCAACTTTGTATCAGAGTTGACGGGAGAAGAGGAGGCTCTCGATATCCCCTTTGGGGCCGGGTTTTTTTACCCTTCCGAGTGATTACTCGATTCAATTACATAATCAAATTTGGGAGTTGGTTAACTTTGGTAATGGATTTACTTGGAGAGATGTTTACTTCATGCCAATACAATGGAGAAAGTTTTACTTCAAAAAGTTATTAGACCTCAAAAAGAAAGAAGCAGACGAATACAAAAAAGCAGAACGTAAATCAAAAGTAAGGGTTAGAAAATAATCCTTACTTTTTTTTTATCCAATATTTATAGTAGTATAAAACTATAAAGAAACTAATCATGTCAAAAAAAGAAATAAATGAACTAAATATGGTTTCTCGATTCATAGGAGACTTTTTCGATGGATTGCAAAAGGGTACTGCTAATAGAATAATTAAAAAAGCATCTGATAGAGGCTTACCAAAATCTTTTACAGATAAAATGGAAAAAATTAGAAAAGAAAAAGCAGAATTAGATGACCTTATAAAGAAATATTCAAAATAAACTACTAAATGGCACAAAGTAGAGCTGATTTATTAAAAGAGATAAAATCTCTTCAATCTGAAATAAATAAGATTGAAGCTGCTGGTAGTGCCATTACTCAAGAACAAATAAAGCAATTAAAAGATTTAAAAAAGGCAATAGTATCTAATGCTAAAGAACTTAAAAAAGTAAATGATACAAGACAACAATATTTTGCTGATGAAGAATCTTCAATAAAATCAATATCCGGTATTTATTCTGATTTTAAAGCTAAGCAAACTAGTAATTTAAATTTAATAGCTAGTGGTCAAGACAAAAATGTAAAAAAATCTTTAGAAATTCTTAGTCTAAATCGTGATATAGCAAATTTAAGTTCAGAGGATGAACAACAACGATTGCTATTAGTGGGTAAAAGAGATGATATAATGGATTCTCTTGATAAACGAAGTAAAAGTTTAATAGCTAGTTTAAAGCAAGAAAATGCAATAGCAGAGAGTTTATCAAACCTATCCGAAGCGGAAGAAGCATCTCTTGAAAGACAAAAAGCAGCACAAGAAGCATTAAAATCTTCAATGCAAGCCATAACAGAAACTGCTGAAACATTTGTTACTAATCTAAAAAGTGCAGAAGGTATAACTGGATTGCTATTAATAGGTGGTGGAAAGTTTTTTGGTAAACTATCCGAAGTAAATAAAGAATTAGGGCAAGTTGGTGAAGGTTTAAGTGGAGCAGCTGGTAGTGCAACTGTATTAAGTTTTGCATTTGGTGATTCTGCAGAAACTCTAAAATCATTATCTGCCGAAATGGGTGGATTGGAAGATGCTACATTTGGAGCACAACTTCAAACTAACTTAATGGCTAATAATTTAGGTATTAGTGGTGCCGAAGCAGCAACATTAAGTGGTTCTTTAGCTAGGTTAAATGGTGGTTCATTAGAAACTGCTGGTAATCTCGCAGCTGGTAGTAGAGAATTTGCTAGAATGAACAACATACCAGTTTCTCAATTAATGGGTGATGTTGCCGGAGCAACTGAGGAATTCGCATTATTTGGTAAAGAAGGTGGTAAAAATATTATAGAAGCAGCAGGATATGCTGCTAAACTTGGTACTAATATGAGTACCATTAGTGGTATAGCTGATAATCTCTTAGATTTTGAAAACTCTATAAACAAAGAATTAGAGTTAGGTGCAATGCTCGGTAAGAATATCAATTTAGATAGAGCTAGGTCATTAGCTATGCAAGGGGATTTAACAGGTGCTACTGAAGAAACATTAAGAGCTTTAGGTGGAGTTGAATCTTTCAATAAAATGGATTACTTCCAAAAGAAAGCAACGGCTGATTTATTAGGAGTATCAGTTGCAGAACTTGGAAAGATGGCAGCAAACCAAGAAAAAGCACAAAAAATATCTAAACTAATGAGTGGAGATTTCTCCAACTTAGGAGAATCTTTAAAAATGGCTGTATCTGAATTAGGTCCTAAAATGATGAGTTGGGCTGGTGGATTCTTAACAATGTCAGCTCAGGCAGGTCAAACTTGGACAGCATTTGGTGGTGGCATTTCAAAAACATTAGGTAAACTAAAAGGTATGGTTGGTTTAGGGAAGAAAGCAGCAGGAGCTGCAACTTCCGTAGCAGGTTCAGCAACCGAATCAGTAGCTAGTAACGTTGGTAAAGTATCTAAAGGTGGTGGAATTGGTGGAATGATGAAAGGAATGGGTGCTGGAATGAAAGGATTAGCAAAGGGTGTTAGTGCATTTGCTAGCCCAGCAGCTCTATTAGGATTAGCTGCAGTAACTGGAGCAATTATTGGTATTGGATTCGCACTTAAAATAGCAGCACCTGGTATTAAAGCATTTGGTGAAGCTATTGGTAACATTGTAGTATCAGTAGGTACAGCCGTTGCAAAAGTATTTGGTGGATTGGGAGATTTCTTTGGAAAGATAGCACAAGTAGCAACCCCAGAACTAGCATTATCCGTATTAGGATTAGCTGGTGGATTTGCTGCACTAACCGCATCTTTAGTAGGATTCTCAGTTGCTGGTATAGCGGCAATTCCAGCAATGATGGCTGTTTCAGCATTTGGAGCCGCAAGTTCCTTATTAGGTTTAGGTGGTGATGCTGGTGGAGGAGCTGAAGAAACTCCAGCTTGGGTAGAAGAATTGAAAACAACATTTAGAGAAACAAAAGATGTTTATATAGATGGGGGAAAAGTTACATCAGCGATAGCAAGTAGAGTAAATAAGATAGGAAGTAATTCATACGCAATATAATATATTATGCCAACATTAGAAGAATTATTTAAAAGTAAACAATTACCCTCACAAGGTGGTAAAACCGCTGAAGAAGCATATGCTATACGAAACTCAAAAGATATTCGTATTTCAGCAGCTGACCCATTTGTGAATACTGTTGGTATGTCTTTAGCTAGATTAGCTAGAAAAAATTTAGGAGCTAGAGGAAGTGAAACTCTTTTAGAAGAAGAAGTAACAGGAGCTAGATTAATAAGAACGGCATCAATGCCATTCATTTATGGTACTGAATTACCAAGATTAACACTTAGAAGTACTCCACTTTTAGATAAGATGAGAGAAGGAACTGGTCCTGAAGGTAGTGTTGGTGGTGGTGGATTATTAGGTGGATTTATTTCTAAAGCTA